>QWCF01000027.1_pt1 | contig 80435 bp, 89 predicted proteins | sample 1972521 | NCBI WGS metagenome assembly QWCF01 (sample SAMN09866715, study PRJNA288562) | Human oral metagenome isolate term4_saliva, whole genome shotgun sequencing...
CGTTTCAATAGCTTGTTCAATTTCATGTTCTTTAAGTTCTAGTTTCATTCGCTTTCTCCAATTCAATTAAGAGTTCAAGATAGTGTTTAGCTTTTTCTAAATCTTGAACTCCATTTTTATTTTTCCATCTGGTTACGTATTTAATAACGTTACCTTCAAAATAACCAATATTATTGGCATGGATGTATTCTACTGGTTGGATAGCTTGAGATTTGTAATGAGACCCGCCTATTTGCGTCTCTAAAGCTGTTTTTTCCATAATTAGTAGTCTTAGTTGAGTGAAAAGTAAAACCCCCTAGAATCGCTTCTAAGGGGCTTATTTTATTTAAGAGTAATTTCTACTCTTGGGTTATCCTTATCTATACCGCCATACCTGTAATTCACTTCCTGTATGTAGTCATAGTTATCATCAGGTAATTTACCTAATTCTACTAATGCATCGCAGAAGTATTTATCTACGATACTACATACATTGGAAATATCAGTTTTTCTTTTTGAACCAAAGAATACAGTATAAGTAATCTTTACTGTTTCAAATTCAGGAAGCTGTTCAATTTGTTCCTTCATAATAGCTTTATATGAGGTCTTACTATTGTTCAGCTTAAAGAAATGAGCATTACGATACTGGTTCAAATTCAGTATCATTTCTTTGGTTTTAAGTGGCGATATTAAAGTGTACATCAACCAATACCTAATTTACGAGTAGTACCAGCTTTTGCAGAAGCACCTTTGACTTCTTTGAATTTATCATCGGTTTTGTCTTTCCAACGTGCTAACCATTTTTCAGCAAATTCAAATGGAATTTCGTTTGCAGCTTCATCAAAGGTATAAGCTTCACCTGCGTCTGAGATACCGAAGATTTTATCAATATCGTTAACAAAACGTTCTTCATTTACTGGTTCATATTCACCAGTAGATGGAGATTTTTCACGTTTGTTTTCACGGATATGTTTGATAGCAAGAGCTACTGTTTGACCGAATAATGCAACCGCTGCATTTACTTCAGTTGGAACTTCTTTCTTAGCATCGAAGTTATAAAGCTGTAGTACACGAGTTTCCATTGGAATCTCTAATACACTTTTACCTGCTACTAATGCACATAAGTGATTAGCTTGGTTGAAGCCAGCTAAGTTATGTGGGTTACCATCTTTATCTAAATAGAAGGTATTACCTTTTTTATCTGATAACCAGAATGTAGTGGTGAATGGATATGGGTCTTTACCATCTTGAATGATGTTAAATTTAACGACTAAGCCCATTGCACCATTCTTAGAAGTAGTACCGTAAGCATAAGCGATTTCAGCTTGATAAATACCAGATGGAAGTGGTTGATAACCTCCGCCAATACGGTCAGACTTTTCTTCCATTGCTGCTTGATTTGTTTTTAAGTTATTAAACATGTTTTTTCCTTAATAATTAACGTAGTTTTAGTTTTGTGCATCAATAAGTTTATCGAAATGGTTCATCACCAATTGGATATCATTATCAATGTAGGTTTGGTTCAAATCCCATGTACCGAAATCTGAACGAATTCTGCCTAATGCGAAGTCATCGGTTTGTTGAGTAACGAAAGCATATTTTGCTTTACGTTCTTGTGGACTGATAGTGAATTGTTCTGGATTAACAAATTCACCTTCATCTAATAATTTTTGAGCTTGAGCAGTAGGAATTTTAGTCGTATAAATAACATGGTTAAACCATGCTTCATACCCATGCTTAGCTTCTGAGCCTTGCAACGGGACACGATATTGTTTCATACCTGTATTAGGACCTGTCATAACAGTTTCTTCTTCGTTATGAGCGAGAATAATCCATTTTTTAGTGGAGTTACCTACTGTTTGTTGCATGAATCGCTGGATAAACTTCGCATAGTCACCCCAGCCGACCTGCGTGTTTGACATATTGTCGATAACTTCAGAGACGAACATTTTCATCAAGAAGTTAAAGCCATCAAGTACACAATATTCGATGTTGGGCATTTCTTCTACTGCAGCAAAGAATTCTACTACTTGGTCTGGATGAGTAATAGCATCTGTTGTAGTAGTAAAACGTTTAGCCCAAATAGGGGTTTTACCAGCTTCACAACAAATGTAAGCTACAGATTTAGGGTTAGGGTGATTTAAGGCTAAATTCCGCAAACTGGTAGTTTTACCAGTTGCGGTTAAGCCTGCGATTAAGATGTGATATGCAGACATTAAATTTCCTTGTATCTATTTTTGATTGAAGTAAACACCGTTGATTGAATCTCAGATTCATCCAATGGGTTGTCTATTTTATCATTTAATTGATATAACTTCTCTAGAATTTCATCTGGTGTAAAGCCATTGTCTAATAGCATAAAGCCATATTTAGCAAAGGTATTATTACGTGAACCATCTTGCATTCTAGAAGCGAACCATCTTTCTAGAGCAGTTAAGTTTTGCAGAGATACCTGAGCTTTACGGTATTCCGATTCTCGACTGGTTCTAGGAATAAATGGTAATACATCAAATAGCTGACCAGAGTTTTTATAAATAGTAGTACCAGTTGTACAAGCCCATTTACGACTACGTTGGAATGTACCTTCATCTAGTTCAAATGGACACCATTGAGCAACGTTTTCCATGAATTGTTTAAACTCTTCTGCATCTAGTTTAAGTACATAGTTAGTCGGTAAAATAATACGAAATCTATCTTTGGTTTCACCATTTTCATCTGGGACTTGATGACGTTTAGTAGTATGAATAATATATTCATAATCACTTAATAAATTTTGTACTGCTTGAAGGCTGATACCTCCATCTACATCAAGAACTATGCAGTTAAAACCTTCTTCCATATCTTTTTCTGAACGGTGACCATTTTTAGTGTGATGGTTCGTCCAGTTAAAACCGCCTTCAGGAAGTAAAGTATCGAAATCGTTTTCCCAATCAATTTCAACATTTTCATATCCTTCTGCATAATCATCTGAATAAGCACAAATGATTCGGGATAGGTCTGTTTCTTTTAAGCTTTCACCTGTAAATAGTTCTACACCATCCCTGAATGTCTTTTTAATAAGAATATTATTCTTATAACCATAAGCAATAGCCATGTTCATCAGTTCATTCTTGGCTGAAACAGAGCCTTTATAAAATGGTAAGTTAGTAGTTAAATCTACTTGAGTAACCTCTTTACCATCCAATGAACCAATAAACTTAGCAAGACGCTCATATGGTTTTTCACGCTCTAACATTTGACGAAGTGATTCACCACTGTCTTCTGCAAAGCGAATAGCTTGATGTAAATCATCAATAGACATATCTAAACTTCCACGAAGGAAAGTATAGGCTGCTGCAAGTTTAAGAGCTTTAAAGTATCTATGTGCCAATTCAGCTCTATAAACATCTTTATGTTCAGGAATATCCTGAGCACGATTCTCGCAATCAATGCGGTAACGTAACAATTCGATTGCAACATTCTCTGGTACGGTTACTACTGAACCAATTAAACCAGCTTGACATAAGCGTACCATCTGTCCAGAAATACGTTTGATTTCTGCATCTTGGTTTACTGCTGTTAAGCGTTGATATAATTCTTCTGGTGTAAATTCAGTAATCGTACTAGATTTAGTAGATGATGCGAAGAAGCTACGTCTAGCGTAACCTGCTTCTAATAGTTCGAAGAATTTTTCTTCAACTGCACCGCCATCTAAAAGTTTGGATGGAGTACCAAACATTAATAAGTTTGTTGGAGTTTTTCCTACAAGTTCTTGGTAACGTGTAGAAGTTTCCGTATTCTTAGTAAGCTTGTCTTTAATAAGACCTTTATCATATAGCTCTAAGAATGCAATTAATGGTTCATAGTTTTTATCTAAGTTAAAGCCGATTTCATCAATGAGTAGGTTTACACAACCTGCTTTAGCCAGAATAAGTTTATTTCTGAACTGTTTAATAGCCGGTGTAGTAGCTTCACTGAATGAAAATTTAAACGCACCATAGGATTTAAACTCTTTATTGAGTTTCTCTTCAGCTTCTGTCTGAGAGATTCCTAAATACTGTGCACGTTTAATAGCTTCAAGGTCTAATCTACTTTGAGCAAATTTAGGGAATACTTCATACATAAAATGTTCACGGAATTCACCTAAGATTTGTTCTTCTAACAAGTTAGTAGAAAAACCTTTACCTGAACCAGAGTTAGCAACGGAAATTGCAAACATATTAATAGGTACTTCACCAGTAATGGGAGTATCTACTTTAATATCAAGCATTGACGGAACTAAAGAGAGAAAGTAATTAGCCTGCAATCTAAAGAATGTAGGATTACTATTCTGAGTCTTGGTTCTAAGGATTTCTACAATGCTTTCTACTAAAGGATTATATGTAAAACTTGAATAATCCATAATTTCCTCTGTTGAAAGGTAGATGGGGATTTAAGCAATCCCCAAGCTTTTGGTATGAGAAGTAGCCATCATTTGAGCAACTTCATTTGGGTTACAGTACGGACACATAAATGGGTCAGGCTTAAACTCAATAACATCACCTTGATATCCGTTCTTGGCTCTATAAGCTAGAGCTTCGTTCATTGTATCAAAGTTTTTAGTAGCACGCTTGCCTTCAGTATATCCTGTTTTAAAGTACTTGAAAGTACTTGGTTTAGAGAATAATTCTTTCTCTGAACAACAAGGAATCTGTTCTAAAGGCATATGCCAATATTTGTTTAGTTGTTTGAGTTTGTTTCTGAGCCAAGCTTCAGTATCGGCTAAAGACCATAACTTATACTGCTTATAAAAGCATTTTGCTGGTGGATAATTTGGATTAGTCATAGAATCCAACTTACGCCAATCAGTAAAGATAAAATTAATAGTAATAGTATCTTTTGTAATAAGGTCTGGGTTAAGCCAACGATAAATACTACCTTGCATGATGTACTTTTCATCATTGCAGCCACTTGTCCATGAGTAGGTACTGGTGGTCTTAAGGTCATGTAATTCTCCATCTACAATAATGTCGAATTGACCTGATACAGTAAAGCCTTCTAGTTCTCTATAACCACGTTGTTCGAGGTATACAGGGATTTGGTCTGGTTTTACTGTTTCTGGGTTAATAACAACTTTGTCTATTGTATTTTGATGGATACCGAGTTCCTTCATCGCTTCAGCATAATTGTTTGTCCATGCATACTCTAAAGAACTATGCATTGCTGTACCCATTCTAGAAGCAATTCTCTCTTGGATATCTGGAATAACAATTTCTGTTGTTGGTTCAGGTCTAAGATGTTCTGGAAATTCATCCGGATACATAGCTCTTCTTGAACCAATGATATAGCGAAGGGACTTCAGTAAGGTAGTAGTACTGATTTCATTTGCGTATTTAGCATACTGATATTCATCAGTTGCTAACCATACTGCTAAAGGTAATGGCAGATTAGTCTGATTTTGTAACATCTGTCTCACCTTTGTTTAGATTAAGGTAATTGATAATCTCTCTACGTTCACGTTCTAAAATAGAAACACGAAGTTCGAGTTTAACAATTTCATTTTCAATCTGCTCTTTACGTTTGAGCAGTTGTTTGTCTGTTGGTTTACCCATTGGAAATTTTTAATCCTCCAAGTGTTCCTGTACTGTTTCAATTAAGCAATTTTCATCGCATTCTTCTGGTAAAGTGATAGGGGTAGCCCATGATGGATAGAATAAATCTAACTGACCTCCGAGTCCTACCTCTGGATGGTAGATATCTGGATGGTCATTCCAATAAGCTTGTTCTACTGCTAACCGATTTATAGTTTCAATGACTTTAACATCATTTCGTACTAAATAGTATGTAGCGTCATGAATCATTGCAACAGGAAGTATATCTTGAGTTAAACCCATAGCATCTACTTGTTCTATTACTTTATTCATGGCTCTACTGTTTAGCATACCCCATCCTTGACCTAAAGCATTTCCTGCAGTTCGTCCTTCTGCTGCTGCTAAAGATGAATCTGGTTTAGCTTTAAGTATTGGAGTACGTACTCTTAAACCAAATGCTACAGTAACGTAGCCATCAATTTTAGCTTGTTCTAGATGTTTTTGTACCCATTCATCAGATACTTTATATAACTGATGATACGAGGCTTCAATTTGTTTCGCTAAGGCTTCGCTAAATCCTAAGTTTTTCATTAGGGTTAAATACGTACCCTGATAAGTAAGTGCAAAGGTTGGAGCTTTGCTCATCTGTCTTAATTTAGGGTAGCGGTCTGCAATACTGTTAATGACTTTTACTTGCTCTTCCGGAGAAGTAGCTCTAGAAAATTCATCTTCAATATCTCGCATTTGGTCCTGAAAATATGCATATGCACGTAAACAGTGACCATCAAAGCCTTTAATATATACATCTAATTTGTTAGGGTCTTTTGTAGTAAGAGCTGATATACGGTCTTCCACAATATGTTCAACATAGGTCGTTAATCTATGTCAGTTCTCTTATGAACTTCTGTATGTCCCCATACAGTTCAGACTATATCTTTACCCTAGTTATAATCTACTAGGGTATTTTCCACTTCGGCTCACTTGAGCCTACTCCCCTTTGGGATAGTCGTTACACTTTACTTGTATTTCCAACGGAAATTACCTGCTCTTGGGCGTAGTCCTCGACAAACTTTATAAATATTTTGCCATGCTACACCAGTCATAGAACTGGCTTCATGAAGAGAAGTAAATTCTGCAATATAGTTATAATCATTATCCATTTGAATAACAGCTCGATTATGAGGTTGTTGTTTTGGATTATGTAAACCTAATCTAATTGCATGTTGAGTATTATGTTTTGATGAACACCATTCTAGATTCTCTAAAGAATTATTTAGTTTGTTGCCATCAATATGATTTATTTGAGGATAGTTATTAGGATTAGGAACAAAAGCTTCCATAATAAGTCTATGAACTCTTTTATTTTGTCTGCCTTGATTCTTACCTTTACATAAGGTAACAATCATATATCCGCAAGTTTTATCATAAATCTGTTTTAATTCTCTCCAATCATCAGTGATGATTGAAGTTTTTGGTTTAAAACAAGTTAATACTCGTCCGTCAGTTGTAGTTTTATATGCAGGATAATCTGCAATAATTTTTTCTTGATACATTGTCTATCCTCTATGAGATGTAAAATCTAGATTATACATAGAGGAAGATAGAAATACAAGTCTTAGCACGGGATTATCTGTTCTAGACTTCCCCCGTTTTCAAAAAATTTAACACTACATATTACTATGTAGTTCGCCTAGTTCTAAGCTAGAATAATCTAAGCCAACGAATATCCATTCAGCAGTAGACTTAAAACATCGCTTAATAGGTTTAGCAAATCTAGACGATGTAGCAGGGAGCTGCTGTAAATTGATGTTACTTGAGCTTAGTCTGCCTGATACAGTACCGCCTCTTTATGTTCCATAGTAGTCGTTAATTACTATGCGTTCTCTTATGAACTGCTGCATATTTCTATGCAGAACAGACTATATCAACACCCTCAGCATTATCTGTTAGGGTGGCTGCCGTTTCGAACCACTTGGTCCTACTCCCATTTCAGGGATAGTCGTTGGGCATTTAAACAATGATATTTTTTGGAATATTTAACTGTAAAGTATCTATAATGTAATTAACGTGTAATGCAGCTTCTTCTTCAGTTTTAAAACGTTTAGACATTACTCGTTTCTTATTTACTGTAACTCCGGCACACCATCTTTGTCTTTGTTCAGACCAAGAAACATTATGGTATTTTGAAGTTTTTCCTAATTTTTGCCCAGTTGTTCTAGGTTTTTTAGAAAGTAATCCAGAATTTTTTGCATGTAACATATTTTCAGTATGTGTACACCACTCTAGATTAGATACAGTATTATTCAATTTATTACCATCAATATGATTTACATGGGGTTTACCTTCTGGATTAGGAATAAAAGCTTTTGCAACCATCACATGAACTCTTAAATGTTTGCGTGCTTTATTTTCAAAATTTCTTACAGTAAAGTAATAATACCCAGTTGTACTAAATTGAAGTTTTAATTCTTCTTTAGAATAGATATTTCTAATTTTTCCAGTGTTACTTACTTCATGAATATGAGTACACTGTTTCCAAATTTCATTGTTATTTAGCATAGGGTTGTCCTCTTGTGTTTAAAATGGATATTTTAAAGCATTGTAACAAAATAACCAAGTAGGAGTTTCCCTTTTTAGGCAGCTTTCGACATATAATTTCTTATATGAAGCTCTTACGCTTTTGGTATAGCGTGTTAAAGTTAAAGTAACCCAATAGTCTAGCTTGTCCATGTTTATCAACATGAGCTTGTTCAAATGGTGGAATAAATGTTGTTAGCATTTTTTCTACATCTGAAAGTTCCATAAGAGATACAAGAATATCTTTGTATTCTTGGTTCTCTGTATGGTTCATAAGCTTTTCCATTGTACCTTTAGAAGTACTGGGTTGCTTGGATTCCGTAAAATCTACGATAGGTAATTGCATAATATCGTAGAGAAGTACCATAAGATGCTTTCCACTGCTAAAGTTGAAAGGTTGTAAGTTTTCTTCAACAGTAGTTTGTTTCTTCTTGAGTTTAGCGTTACGCTGTAACGTTAAATGTTCTGCAATTTGGTACTCTGCATTTCGAATAGCTTGTCTAGAAGTAAGATACTCTAGAAGTCTTTTCTGTTCATCAAGAAGGTCAGCTTTAAGTTTTGCAACTTCTTGGAGGTCTATTGGAAGACCATTAAGCTGACAACGCATATTGTCTTTAAGGTACGGTAAAAAATGCTCTTTATAGAGCTGCTCTTGTTCATCTTCTACCATCTTAGGATAGTAGGTTTCATAAACATACCAAGTAGATAAACAGTCAATAAGGTTATACGTCATTAACTTTTGTAAATCTACTTTAGTCACATCTGAGACATCTACTGCCCAATTACCGGCAAACGGTTGTGCTAACTCTTTTAAACCAAGAGTATTCCCAGCACAAGAGTTGGTAGCCAAATAAGTAATAAGCAGAGTGTCATCAAGATTTCTACAAAGTCTATTAAGACCTCTAACTTGGTTCTCAACATCAGTAATATCCTCTTTTTGAAATAAAGTGTAATTTATAACAGGAATATCGTAGTTTGCTTTATGTACGATAAGCTTACCATTATATGTTTCAAAGAATTCCAATAGAAGATTACGAACTGTTTCTCTTTGCTCAGGAATAGCATCTACTGGAAAACATATTCCATGATGCTTATCCCAAGCGAAACCAATCGTATAAATACCAGCTTCTGTTACTTTAAGGGATTTGGCTTCGATATCACATGTAAGAGCTGGATATTCTTTAAGTTTATCTAGCCATGCTGCAATACCTTCTACTGTTGTAGGGTATGCTGCAAAATGTACTATATCTGAACCAATCTCAGAGTAATTACCATTAATATCTGCAGAAAGAGCAGACAGGCACTGGTCTATTTGTTGGTTAGCTTTATCAGGATTGAAAAATACAGCTTGTGAGGAAGGTAAGTATAAAACTTTATTTCCATAATCCGTATCAAAGATAAGTCCAATGTTACTCTCAGCTTTAGTTTGCTTTGAGATTACCTTAAAGTATTCTGGTTCAGACACTAGTATATAGTCAAAATCACTAATAACTGGTTCGACCTCTTTAAGCCAATCTTTCTGAGTAGCTCTTGGTACTTTCTTCATACCATTGGGATGATATACCGGCATAAGTTCTATATCTACATTTGTACCTAAATGCTGTTTTATTGCCTTCTGGTATGTAGATTTAAACTCACGGTCAGTAAGTCTTCCCTTATACATTAATAAAACTTTTTTCATACATACTCCATAAAAGGGGGTACATTGTACCCCTATTTTAGAAGTTTGTTAAAAGCTCTAATGCATAATATTTTTCCATAAGCTCAAAGACTTCAGGGTCTTTAAGCTCATTTAATAATTTTTCTTCATCTTCTTTGTTAGCGAAGAGATTATGATATTTGAATTCACCTGCTTGAAGCTGCTTGATTTCGTCATCATCTAAGCCAGATTTAGATAACAAGTTAGAATCTTGTTTTACAAAATCAGGAAGAATGTCCAACAAAATTTGTGTAGCTTGTTGATTTGTTGCACCAGCTAATACGAGAATTGCTCGCATGGTGGTAGCTTTAAAATATTTTAAGATTTTTGCACTTTCAGTAGTGTAAGCATGGTGTAACTCAAATAGTTCTTTTGCAGTCTGCAAGTCTTCATCACTTAATAATTCTACTTCTGCAAAATCTTGTTTGTAGTTACCGTTTGCATAACGTGGTGATTCAGAATGTGGTAAAAAGAATTCAGGATGATTTAATGGTTTACCATTTGTACCAAGCTTGTCTAAGAATGCATCTACATTCTTTTGTAGTTTATCTACAGTTGATTGGTTCAAATGTTTTGCTAAATTCATAATAATATTAAAAATGTTGGTCATGATTCTAATTCCTCGCTAGTAATGTGAATTAATTTACCAAAGTTTACATGAGCATCTGGATGGTCAATACAAATCCAGATAGTTTCAAATGGGGTTTTCTTTTTGCGTTTATCGCAATATAAATCAGAGAATACGATTAAGAATTCCGGTTGATTTTCTGGTTTCATATAATGGTCAAATACAGGGTCTAAATCTGTACCGCCATCAATATTCATCTTAACTTCATCGAAGTCATCATTAGACTCAATCTTGAAGATATCTACAATGGCATGGTTAAAAGAAACCACATCCATTGTTTCTGGGTCTAATTGGTTTTTAATAACTTTCATTTCGTTTAAGAATGCTTTAATCTGAGCTTTTGTAACAGAACCAGATACGTCAAACGCTACAGCTACTTTTGAGATTTTATTCTCTGACTTATAGTCAGGTAAGAATAAATCATATTGTAGGTAACGTCTATTAAAGTTAGACCAGTCTTGTTCACCTTGAACAAAGTCATCAAGAAACTCTTGTAGAATTTCAATCCAACTTAATTTACCTTCTTTGATGTCTTTAAATAATTGTTCAAATACAGAACCAGAATTACCATGTGTCATACCATGACCGTTTGTCAGCTCTTCTGAAGCATTAGCTTTCATGATGTTTTGCTGCATACGGTTAATCTGGTTATTGTTACCAGAACCTCCATTACCACTATTAGGTGGTAAGTCATTACCTAAAGGGTCATTGTTATTGTTTTGGTTCTGGTCTTGGTCCTGATTATTGTTATTTTTCTGCTCATGCTCCATGAGATTATAAACATGCTCAGTACTCATATTGCGATATTTAGAATCGCATTCTACTCCCATAGGAAGTTCAAATCCGCCTTGCTCTAACAAGTTGTTTACTACTTGGTCTGCAGCTTTTTGATAGAGTTGGGGATTACGATGCCCTCTGCGTACATCATGCATAAGGGCATAGTGATAAACTTCATGAGCAAGTACTGATGCTTGTTGTTCGTGTGTCATACCACAGAAGAAATCAGGATTGATTTTGATACTGTGGTTCATGGAATCGAGCATAACAGACTTCACTTCACGTGAAGGTTCAAAAGCTAAGTCATATAATAATGAACCAATGAAAGCATTATGTGGTTTATTAATAAGACGTAACTTCGCTTCTTTGAAGTCATCTAAGCAGTTTTGCTCAGTAAATTCATATTCTTTTTCTTGGTTCATATTAATGCCTACGGTTGGTTATTTAATTTATGACGAATAGCACCTAATGAGTTAAGTACTTTTTTGTTTGTCGCTAATTGTGGATAACGACCTAGAATCATACGATATGCTAAAACCATTAAGTCTTTTTCATCAATACGTTCTAAATAGTCTACAACAGCGTCTACATTAAGTTTATTCACTTTATCTGCTAAGAATGCACCTAATGCATACTTAGCTCCATTTTCTACTGGTAAAGGTGCTTTTAATGGGTCTTTTTCAATTTGAGCTAAGCTAGGTAAGCTATTCATGATTTGCAAGAAACCATTGAATTCTGCAGCAGCAGATTCGCCAATAGTACCTGCAATAGCTGGAATATAAATATCTTGACCTAAGTCTAATAAGCCAGCTTGTAATTCTTTAGATAAAAATTCCCATGTACGTCCACAAGCATAAGTTTCAACTTCTTTTTTAGGGTCAAAGTTGTTGATAAGTTCTGGACGGAAGTTTAAGAACGCTGCTACACGTGGGTCCCATTCACCACGTACTACACCATCTTCTACGAATTGTAAGAATTCTTTTTTATTGATTTCTACATTAATCCACGTCATACGTGATTTTAATGCTGAAGACATTTTGGTTGCTACAGCATTATCAGATAGTTTATTACCAGCTAATACAATACGAGTTTCTGGATGAAGTTTATAAGTATGCACCATACGGTCTAATACGATACGATATAAAGCACCCTGTACGTATTTATCTGCTTGGTTCGCTTCATCGAAGAAAATACAGAAACCTTTGTAACCTTGTGGAATTTCACAACCTTCTAATGGGAATGTATCAAATGGAATATAAGTACTGAATGCACCCATTTCACCATTACCATTAGGCATTTCCATAACCTTAGGCAAACCGAGCAAGTCCATTGGTAACATTTGAGATAGACGAACGTCAATCATATATAAGCCTTCTTCTTCGCAGATTGTACGAACAGTATGAGACTTAGCAGTAGAAGGTGAACCCATGATAAAACATGGTACATTTGCTTTTAAAGATACACGTAAACGTTCTTTAACTTGGTTTGGGGATAATGTTAATGTAGTCATAATGAATTTTTCCTTGTTTGTTGAAAATTTTGTTAAAAATAAAAAGCCCATTCGGGCTTTTTTGATTATTTGCTTAAATGTTTTTATTAACGGACATCAATGTTAGGGATGATTGTTGATGGTTTAAATGTAACTCTATAAAAGTTTTTACTTACTTTATTTGGTTCAATTTGTTCTACGAATGCTGTTACGTTATCTGATAAAACTAATGTATGACGTTTGTAATTTCCATTACCTACATCGCAAATAACGTTAAATGCAGTGTTGTTCTGATTTAAATCAATAGAGCAACGTCCTTCAATCTCTAACATGTATGTATCTGTAATACCGTTATAGAACACAATACGTCTATTAACTTCAAAGTTATCTGCTGCTTTAATTAAGTTACGTGTAGCAACTTCAGAATCATCACAAGCAGTCAAGCTTAATGCTATTAATCCAGCAGCTAAAAATGAATATAGTTTTTTCATGAAATCTCCTATGTTAAATATTTTAAGTTTTAAGGGCTCGTTAGAGCCCTATGCTGTGAATGGATATTTGATTGCAGGATGGTGTTTGTAATCTTGAAGTTCGAAGTAATCTTCAAAGTTATCTTTATCCAATAGAACCATAAGTGCATCCATATTAAAATTATCTTTAATAATGAGTTTTGGTGGAGTGTACATAGGTCTTTCTAACTGAATTGGTACTAACGGGATTTGATTTCCATAGATGTGTGCATTAGTGATATTCCACGTTACAGTACCTACTTTTAAACCAGTAAGTTTTGCTGTAATGTTTAATAAGAACCAGCATTGAACAATGTTAAATGCCCCTCCGAGTACCCAATCGCAGGACCTTTGGGTACTTGTCAAATGTAAAGTACCATCTAACACACTAAATTGATGTGAGTACATACAAGGACGTAAACAGCCTAGTTCAAAATAACTTGGATTCCAAAAGTTCCAAATATGTCCTCTATCATTTGGTTTAGACTTAATACTTTCTATTAATTCTTGATATCCAAAGTCTACTTGTTCTGCACTTGCACCATAAATTGTACCGGTATCATAATCATTATATTTATGAATACTATGCCAAGCTTTTACATTAGCATCCCATGTATGTACGCCTAGTTTATGGAAATCACGTAAGTCATCATAGGCACGAATATAACCTACCATTTCACCGATAGCTTGTTTCCAATACATTTTACGAGTAGTAAGCAAAGGAAACTCATTACCATCGAATTGAATTCTTTGGTTCAGAATAGTACGACAGATTGAACCAGTACGTTCATTTACAACGTCTACACCATTTTCATAACAATCTTCTAATATTGCTATATATTGCTGTTCTGCTGTTTTCATTCTAGTAATCCAATTATCATATTTACTTTACGTTCAAATGTAGATAAAGCTATTCCAAAAGATTGAGTTTCAAACTCATAGATTAAGTTGCATACTTTGTGGTTATCATCGAGAGTATATACATTAATTTCATATCTAGCACCAGAAGCATCATTAATTTCTTCTAAATCTACCGAGATTGCTTCTTTAAAATTAAAGTTTCTAAGTAATTTTTCCATAATTCACCTAGTAAATAATGATTGATTTAGCTTGAGCTACTGGAACATTTGGTTCACTGAGTAAATCAATTAATACATCGTCTGAAGCTTTACCATCAAAACCTTCAACTTCGAATAGTTCCATATTATTATAAAGTACAGTTGCTTCTGGGTTACATTTTTGTAGTTCAGCAATAAGTTCTTTAACGTTCATATTTATTTTCCATAATTGATTATTGCTTGCATAAGTTTATCTGCTTCTTCCCATGTACGTTTTTCAGTCCAATAGTCTGCTGTATCATTAGCATGGCGAGTATCAAAACCAAAAATCCAATAATCTAGGAAATGTTTAGAGAGTTCAGGACAGAAGTCTTTATCATCATTAGCAAAGGTTAATCCACCATGAACATAGAAACCCTTTTTAGAAAGTAAATTACTTACTTCATCATAGTCTTTACCATAAAAAGGATGTTCTGGAAGTACTACTACATACCCGTTGAAGTATCCACCTTCAAAGTGGGTAGGTGTACCATACTTACGAAGATTTTCTTCAATACCTTTAAAGTATTCAGTATTATCCATTAAGAATTTTCCAATAACTCCGTTTACTGGATTAGGTAGTAATTTTAAAATTGGTTTTTGCATTTTTAGTTTTCCTTGTGATAATAACTTTTATAAGGTTTTCTCTTAGCTTATTGTAAGCTTTTAGGTCTACAACAGCATGTTGGCTAAAGTAATTTGTCCCTCTTTCAGAAATAACATATTTCACTCGGTAATCTGGGGATAGCGTAGTAGCCTGTGATGGTAAAGGTCTAGAATGTCCAAATGGGTCGTAAAGATTTTCATCAATTTCATAGCCTAATTCCTGACCTGCGTAATATTTAATAAATTTTGCTGGTTCATTTTCTTTAATGACAGCAAACTTACCATCACATTCAGGTGTAAGAATAATAGGATTTAAGATATTAAATTTATCATCTACTACAATCTTACCTTCATCCATAGCTTTTTGAGCAGCTTCTTCATCAAAGACAAAACGTCTTTTACCAAGTGAGTCTATTGTTATGTATTTCATAGTGCATCCAAATAATCAATAAAGCTTATAGTAGGTGAAGATATAAAATTATTTCTTGTAGCATTAAATGCAGAATTTAAGGAAGGGTCATACTTAAGCTCTACAGGACCTAACACATGATAAGTTAAAGGAATAGAGTCTTCTGTTGTAGGCATTAACCTACCATGACCGAAACAATCGTAAATATAGTCACCTACTTTATAATGACTATCTATATCATGTTTGCGAACAGTATATACTTTACCATTCAATAATTGAACTTGCTTACCTATCATATCATCAGTAAGAATAATAGGGTTTACAGGTACGCAATCATTATCGAGTACGATATATCCTTGGTTCATGAAGAAATACATATCATTTAAATAAACATGTTCATGACTTTTAGGATAATGAAGTATATGTTTATCGCCTTCACGGTCAATAAGAATAAGTTTTAGACTACCATCTTCGGATGGAAATACATCTTCTAACCTAAATTTATCTACTTTCATATAAATTCCTTAACTAAAGAATTTAAATGCTTGATATGCTATCGCTGCAGTAAATCCTAATAAGTACCCAATATATGCACATGCTAAGATAGCTAGAGCTATATAGGTTATGGTTTGTAAAATTTGTTTCATAGCTATTCTCCCATACTTTTCATAAAATCAAGCCACTTCTGTGCATCTTTTCTTGTACGGAAACAGTTGCCAGTATCAGATAAGATTTCATCAAATCTACAATTACTACATATTGTTTCATGTACATCTAGATAAAAATTAGTTTCGTGTGGGTGAATGTAATAGTATATTTCACCTTTTTTAGGCATAAACGATTTAGGTAAGTCTTTAGGGTCAATAATATCTTCCCACATACCAATAATATCTTCACTAGCTTCTGAACATCTAAATTTTCCATTTTTACGCCAAGATACAGTTGATTTTAGTATGTAACCTTCTTCATCAAAAATCATTCCTTTGACTGGAAATGAATCAAGAGTACCGTCTTCATCTATTTTAAATTCGTCAGGTACACAATAATAAATAATTGCTTTAGACCCATCTCTTAATCTAACTGGTTCCCCAGCTAATGCTTTTTCTAAGTCAAATGGTTTCATTTATTCTTCCTCCGGTAGTTCAGGTAATGGCATCCAATGGGTTATCTCTGCTGGTAGTAACCATCCGTCATCTTTTAAAAAATTCAGATGAATCATATTTTTAGTATCTAAAGCAAGTACCATTTCACTATGACCATCATCATCTAATTCAGGCATACGTTCTGTACATTTAATCCATTGGCTCATATTACCATCCTGAGATTTCTACAGTAGGGGTAACAAAATTATTACAATATTCTACTTTATATCCGGCATCTTCTAATAAATCTATCCAACGATTATCATTAAACTTTACGTCATGTTCGATAACTTCATCTTCGTCAATAAAAATAAAACCTTTATTTAAGCTATTAAGAATTTTGTTTTCAATGTAAGTTAAAAGCTTTTTGTAGTTTTCGTTACGAAGTTCTCTTACTTCTTTACAAGGTTTCATACAGTTTCCTTAAAAATAAAAAGGCTCTCGTTAGAGAGCCTATATGGTATTAAATATTTTTAGTATTGGTACATGTATCCTGCACCTACTGTTACATCTTTCTGAGTATCAATACCAGCAGAAAGTTTAATGATATGTTTACCATTATCAGATGCACGAGAATACCCTACTGCAAGAGCAGATTGACCATGTTTATGACCTACACCTACGCCTACACCAGATTTACCTGAAATGTAAACTTGTGGAATGTTAGCCATAGCAGCAACAGATGCAATACCTGCATCAGCACGTTTTCTGTTCTTACGAACATCACGGTCTAAACGATGGATAGCTTTAGTATTTGCATTTACTTTAGCGTCTACACCGTCAATACGAGCATTGACTTTAGATACTTGGTTTACTACTTCAGCTTTTGTTGCTAAGTGGTCTACGTTTGCATCTACGGTATATACAGCTTCACCTTTTGAACCAAGAGTCTTAGTAACAGTGGTATTTTTACCAGCTTTTACTACAGAGTGTTTCTTAGCTTCTACTTCTACTACATTGATATGGTCAGTATTCTTAGCAATACTTGCTTTATTGTCTGCAATGTCTTTAGCATTGGTTTCAATCGCTTTAGTATTCTTATCTGCTTTGGCTTCTACTTTATCAATAGCTGGTTGGAAGTCTTTAGAGCTTACTGTATAAGTTACTTTACCGTTAGCGTCTGTACTTGAAGTTACAGTTACATTATCACCTGCAGTAACTTCTGGTAATTTTTTCTCTACAGCTTGAATATACTTAGTATTCTCAGCGATGTCTTTTGCATTCTTATCAATTAATGCTTCCGCTGCACGAATATCTGCAGTATTGGTTTGAATAGCTTTGGTATTGTCAGCAATCACTTTTGCGTTGTCTTTAATACCTTGAACATTCTTACCTACTTGGTCAGCTACTAAATATAATTGAGAACCGTTGATTGCATCAGTAGATGTAGCAGAGATTTCACCTGCACCTACATTTACTAATTGACGTTCTTTACCTTCTGAACCAACAGATACAGTTGCTACTGGAGTATTACCAGCAAAGCCACTATAAGTAATAGATTGTACAGTTGCTTCATTTACTGGTTTCTCAATTTTAGATACAGAGTTTGCACCTAATGCTACGCTGTTATCATGCGTAGTAAGAGCATTACGACCCATAGCCATAGAGTTAATACCTTTGGCTTGGCTATCTACAGAAATCGCTACAGAGCCATTTGCAAGAGCATTTGAGCTATCACCTAATGCTGTACCAAATACACCATCTGCTTTAGACGATTGACCTACAGCTACAGAAGATTTTTGAGATGCAACAGAGTCGTTACCTACAGCTACTGCTGAGTCTGCAGTTGCTTGTGAACCAGAACCTAATGCAAGAGCTGATTCTGCTGTTGCTTTGGCTAATGAACCAAATGCACTAGCATTTAAACCAGATACTTCTACACGTTCACCAACACCAGTACCTTCATTAGAAAGTACTTTATTGTCATAACCGATAGAGGTTGCATTATGACCTTTTACAAGGTTGTAATGACCCACTGCAGTTGCTTGGTCACCAGTAACATTGTTACCACCGCCATATGCATGGCTATGATTACCAGTTACGATATTGTTCATACCTACTGCTGATAACTGTTCACCAGATAAATGGTTGTTATCACCAATAGCTTGGCTTTGGTAGCCATCAATAGATGAACCATCACCAAAGATGTTACCATCTTTAGCATTAACTTTTACTACGTTTTGGTTACCATATACAGATGTACTACCGTGGATAGCTTCTACAGTGTTATCTTGACCGAATACACTGTGGTTATTGCCTTCTACATCTGATTTCACTACACGGTTAGCATAAGTTTCTTTTGCTTCAGCAGTACGAGTATCTGGAGTATATCCATCTACAACGTATGGTTCAGTCGGTAAAGTTTTACCAGTAGTTGCTGCGTGTACTTGAAATGCAGTAAATGCAGCGATTAATAATGTACTTAGAAATTTAATCTTCATTTCACTTCCTTTTTATTCTAAATGATTGCGAAGAGCATGCTCTCCACCTACGTATTGACCGTCTACAAAGATTTGTGGAACAGTGTCAATCTTTTTACCTAGACGTTTTTCAACTTCTTCACGAGCTTCTAGGTCTTGTGTTACGTCTTTAAAGGTATAATCTAAACCTTTTTCAATACATAACTGTTTAGAACGTTGGCATGGCTGACACCATGATGCACCATAGATTTCTACTTTCATTTTTCACCTGTAAATTTTTTCAATTCTGGTTTAAAGTAATTAGGACCTTTTAGGATTTTACCGTTAGGGTCAATGATAGGGTTACCGGCTTCATCAAATTTAGACCAGTTACTCTTATTCACTTCAGTAAGTGCTCCATCGAAGTTCATGCCAGCATATTGTGCTACACCAGTTGCAGTAACTACTTGGTCGCATAAAGCGTCTAATAGAGCAGTCTTATCTGCACGTTTCCATAAGAGTTCACATTCTGCAGCAGTAAGAGATAAGAGTTTCTCTTTATACTCGATAAGAGCATCTGCTGTCTTTTGGTTACCAAGAGCTTCACACATCTCTGCTACTTCTTCAAAGTGATAAGCAGTTTGTTGAATGATATTTTGTACTGTTGGTTTAGGTTTAGCTTTCTTGAACCAATCAGTAATACTTGCTACTGATACAGATTTGTCATTTAAATCACGACATTCTGTACCAAATGGTACAAAGTTATCTGTACATAAAAGTGTTTCAGGAAGTACACGTGAAGCTTCTGGTTCAGTATAGATTTTATCCCACATCTGCGAGTATTCTTGTACTAAACGGTCTTGAATTTCGTTACGGTTCATTTGAGTGAAAGGCATTACTTTACCGTAAAGAGTAGTACCTTTTTTGAATGTTACAAAGTGTCTCATAGAGAGTCCTTATGAATATAGTGAGCAATAGTACAGTCATGTTCTTTATTATCCATATAATTATATCCTCTAAAGAATTTAGAAGATTTTTTAATATGGTTTTCTAAAGATAACTTAAACGTAATAAGATAACCATCTGAGTAATCAGAATAGTACATATATTCATGTACAAATGTAATGATATATTCGTCTACAGTATAGTGTTTAATAAGTTCTTCTAAGATAGTAGCTCCACCAATAAAGAATACTTGTTCAGCACCTTTAAAATAAGTAATTACTTCTTCAATAGAATGAAATACTTTAGCACCTTCAGCTTTAAAGTCTGGGTTACGACTAATTACTACATTGGTTCTATCAGGAAGAGGTTTACTTCCAATAGCTTCCCATGTATTTCTACCCATGACGATAATCTGATGTTTAGTAAGTTCCTTAAAATTGATTAAGTCTTCTTTGAGCATATAGGGCTGTATAAACGAGCCATCTAGTTTACGATAACCGATTCCTAATACATTATTTGAAATAGAATGATTAGGTGCATAAGCACCTACTAAAATTACTTTAATCTTCATCAATAAATTCCAAATCTAATTCATTAAACTTAATGGTTTGTAATACTTCATGCCATTTATCATCTGTATGATAGTCTACTTCTTTACAGTGACAATCTATCTCAAAGTTTGTACCAATACGGTTCAATACTTTATAACGATGAATAGTATCTAAAATAAGTAATACATCACATTCTTTCTGTGGACGAGCCATATAGAAAGGGCAAAGCTTTTGAAGTTTAGGTGATTCTTCAAATAACTGTTTACAAGTTTGAATAGCTAAATCAGATAAATCATCTAATACACATTCTTCTACTGAACCAAAGGAAACAAAATCAATATAATGTTTACCGGATTGGTCTCTGCAAATTACACCACATACTATGTCCCATTTACAACGAGTGTGTTCAAAGTGCCATGCTAACTGTGGAGAAATCTTTGCAGGCATATCACGATAGAATACTGTGTTACAAGTATTAGACTGGTCTGCCATTACAAGCGTAATAGTATAATTAGACATAATATCTTGTGTAGTCTTGATAGCACGCATTTTAGCTTTATTAGCTTTGGTTCCGTTAGTATGTTTACCTTGTCTTACTACATAGTTCATAGTGTTACCTTATTGAAGAATCTTATAGCTACTTCAAATGTATCAAATGTTTTTGATGCAGTTTTAGCAAATAAACCTTTACGTTCTTGATAAACAGCGTAAATACGTTTACCTGTTTTATATTGAACAGTAAGTTTAGTTTCTCTTTCTGAGAACCAACCTTTTTCATAATGTTCTAATAGCACATATTCTTGCTTAGCAGACGCTACAAAGGGATTTAATGGTGCAGCAGTACCATTATGAGGGATAACGTCTTTAAGCTCGTCTAAGAGCGTTTTAATGCGTTTTTTGAGGGTTTCGTTCTCTTCTTGTAGTTTAAGAAGTTCACGTTGAAGTACTTCTGGGTCTTGCAGTTGTTTTTCTACCCATTCGCCTAAGTTTTCAGGAATTTTCAAGATATCCTCCAACTGGTCGGACCAGTTAAAAAGTTGTTTACAAGGGGTCTTGACAAACTATAATAAAGATTCTTTTCTTTTACTCTTTTCTTTTCTACAATCAAATAATGGAAGAATTATAAGATTCCTGAAGTTAAGGTAAATAGACTATAACCGTTTACTGTTACAGGGTCTGAACCAATAAGAATGTCTTGGGTATCATAGTTTACAGTAATATTCTGGTTTAATGAAAGAGTACTAATATCTTTATCACCTACTTTAATATCTTTATAAGATAAGATAGGTAGTTCATCATAACAGTAAGCTAATACATCGCTTACTGTATCATTGTTAGTAAAAATACATTTAAGGTTTTTCATAAATTCCTCATGGGGATAATAAGATGTAGGGATACCATCATTGATATCCTGTAAATAACTTTCGAAAATCATGTACTCTTTGAGCCAATAATCTTCACGTTCAGTTCCTCTTGCTTCTTTTAAGCGATTACGAAGAAATGTGTCATATTTATCTAACATTAGAATTCTCCGTAGAAAGTAGTGATATGTTTTAGACGTGGTTCAAAATCTTCTTCAGAAGGCTCTAGAGAGCTTTCTTCATCTTTAGAGACGTAACAGTCCACTCCAGAGTCAATAATCGCTACAGCGTCATTTGCGAGGGAATTTAGGGTATCATCAATCATAAGTGTTTGCAAAGATGTACCCATAGCAATAAGAGCTTCTACTGGAATCTCTTCGTCTGTAGAGAATGATTCTATGCCATTTGCAGTAATGCATTCTACCCAGTATTTAATCTTCACTTTGTCCATATTCAACTCCAATAGCAGGACGACCATAACGGTCTTTAAAATAAGTTGGTGTAACCGGTTTATACAAGTGTTGGTATCTGTCCAAAGAAGATGGACGTAAAGCTTTTGGTAGAACTGAACCAAAACATAAATACTCTAGTTTTTCTATTGCTGCTTCTGATATTACTTTGCAATAGTATGCTTGGTCTTTAAATTCTAAAGCTTCATCAAATAAATCAGCATGGTTTTGAACTAATTCTTCATTACGTTGGATAAGTTCTTTAATCTTTTCTTTGAACTCACCTTGTTTACGTAATAAGCGTAGATTTTTAGCATTAAGTTGTTTAACTTTATAATCAGACTTAGAAATAATAGATTGAATTTCTTTGTTTTTTGTTATAACAGCTTTTTCTAGAATTTTAATATTCTTTTTGAGACCTTTTATAACTATTCTTGCTCTATCCATAAGAATAGTAGATTTTTTTAACTCGTTCACAAAGATTGTGACTTCTTCTTTAGGAACATATCCTAAAAGACTGAATAATTTTTTAAGCATGTAATACTCCATCAGCATAAGTAATCTTATATTTTTTAAAAAAGAGTTGAAGAGCTTCAATAGTGGTAACTGCTGTCCATCTACCACAAGCGAATGTTCTATGATAAGCACCTTCATGGCAAAATATATTAAGTTGAATACCTTCGTATTTAGTGTAGTCCCATGTCATTACACCTCGTAGAGGCAAATCTTGATAATCTATACCAAGATATACAGGAATAATTGGACAGTTGCTTTCTAATCTTTCTAAGCGTTCCAACGGGAACGCTAATGAGTTTAACCAATGTTCAATTTTTTGTAATTGTTCTGTTGTGTGGTACTTTGCCATTTTTCCCTCAAGAGTTTGCTCTGATGTTCATATACTCCGATACAAAGTTGGTATAGTATTCTACTATTTACATAGGCTGTATTAATCTTTTCATGCGTAATAAATATAGTAGAGAATTGCTGTAAATATGAACTTTTAGTTGATTTATCAAATTCTGTAATATTTTCTGATAGCATATGATAGCTATCATTATTAAATGGAACTAAATTAGTTAATGATACATAATGTAAATGGTATGCAGCAGAAGATGAATTAAATGAGATATACTGGGTTAAATCAAGATTAACTTTAATACCCATTTGACTAGGTAACCCTAATAACATAATTATTCCTCATATTCTTTGAATAGATTTAGTAGATATTTAATATCTTTAGAGAAATCTATTGTACCGTCTGATTCAATGTTTGAATGAACCAAGATATTCTTATAGCCTTTTAGTTTAAATTCATCTAAAAGAAATTTTAAGAGCTTATGGTCATAAAATGGTACAAGATTAAGATTAGGTCTGTATTTATTATTGATAGAGTAACTGTATTGGTCAGGACCTAATACGATAGATAAACTTGGTTTGTCTAAAAGATTAAACATAGTCATCATAAATTTTGCTGTAGCAGAATCTGGAATAACTCTTCTTTCATGCCAATTTCCACGATAGCAATCTATAGCTTTTGATGTACCAACAAAGATAAATGCATCGTATTCTAAATATTTTAAGTAAGGTAAATTAGCGATACATCCAGAATTTCCCCATTCAAAATCAGTAAACTGTTTTAATGGAGCAAGTCGATTAGAGTAGTCACTCCAATAATGTCTAATAATGCCCTCAAAGCGATTGATGATATAAAGGCTTTCAGTAGTGTATTCAAATTTCATTTGCGTAATTGTTAAGTTGTTGAATTGTAGATTTGATAGCTTGTGCTGTCAGAATGTCATATCCATCTGCTGCACGCATAGGCATAATAAGAACATTAGCATCTTTTGGAATATCCATATCTTTTATAGTTTCTTCTAGATACTCTTTGTAGCAAGTTCTATATAGTTTTGTCTGATTTTCATCATACATATACCTTGTCGGAATGGCTCTAAATGTAGTTACTACATAGATAACAGGAATTTCCAATATGTTCATTATAAATCTGAATGTTGCAGTTTGCATTGATGCAGGAATAAGTTTTCCAAGCGGATAACCTTCAAAATTTCTATCTACTACCCATTCATCCATAAAGATAAGTAAGTCTATATCTAAAAGCTTTTTATAGTCATAGTTTACGAATATAGAACCATAAATCTGATTTCTAACTGTATTGAACAGACAACTATGGAAAAACATTTTATCTGATACAGGCTCACCATAATGTTTATAACCTAAACATTTTGTTTCTTCAGTAATAGTGTTGATTTCAATGTTCATAATTTTTTAAGAATTTGATGATTCTTTTTACAGCTCTACCTTCACGAGAAGTACTTGTAAAAATAGAGTTAGCAAGATAAACCAGTACTTTGCTGTCTTGGTTTAAGTTTAAATACTTTACTATTGGGTCAAGTACTTTAGGTGCATTAACACCATCAATACTTGTGAAAATATCTCGACTAGGTAAAGGTTTTAATCTACGTGGTTCTTCAAAGAATATATTTAGAGTAATAACTGGTATGTCTAACCAATCACAAGCTACATGCATAACTTCTCCACTAATATCGCAGATTTTAACTTCCATATATTCATATATTGGATGACCAAGTTTATAATTTGTAGCAGGATTTCCTAATAAGAATACTGCATCGTATTCAGATAATTCTTTTAAGGGAACATCATAAATATTACTGTAAACCCCACATGCATCGGTTATAAGGAAATGAACAGTAGAATATTCTTTTCCTGATAAACGTCTTAGAGTTTCAAATCCTAACCATTCATTTGTAGAATCATGGCTAATCAATTTCACGTGCATAGAGTTTTAATTCCTTTTCTACTTGCTTTAACACAATATTAGTATGTTTTGTATCATGGTGATGTTTATCAACTGCTATAAGAAAGACTTCTGCGTCTTTCTTAAGGTTGATTTCAGTTAATACACCCATAATACTGTCACGGTGAGAAATGATATAGTAAGGAAATTTAAAACGGTATTTACTATATTTTTCTATAGCATCTACATCTCTAGTTCCAACAAATAATGTTGGAATATCTAAGAAAATACCTGCTGTCAGAAATGTATCACCAAATACACTTGTAGGAAGTATCATGTCTTGATAACGTTTATATCTTGGTTCAGTAAAAATATCACTACAGTCAAGATAACCATCAACATTGTCACCAATGTAAGAAGCACCTACAAGAATGATTAAGTCTGCATCAAGTAAATGAGAATAATCAAAATCAGCCGCTTTTTCTGTGCTAGTACCTAAATAGTTTCTTGATACATCTGATAACAATCTAAAATTACTGTAATTATTGTTATCTTCTCTATCTCCGAAGTTTAAAGCTTTAAGGTACTTGTATTGAGAATGTGATTTACTATTTAGAGTATATCTATAAATATTCATAACTATTTCCAGTTGCTTAATGTATTTTCTACTACGCTAATAGCGTCTAAAACATCTGACAATGTATCTTCATCATCATCATCAAAATCATTATCTAATTGCAGTAATAGTACTTTAGATTTTGAAGAGATATTGAGTTTACGAAGGGTATGTTGAAGTTCATAAGGTGAAGTAAGAATATAATAACTATCTCCAGAATAAGATTCTGCAACTTTAGCACTTATCTGATTATCAGGTGAAATAAAGATAAAAGGTATTCCCATACAATGACAGATAGCATTATAGATATCTGCATTAAAATTAGTTGGAAATATTTCTTCGGACCATTTTAATTCATAATTAGCTTTAAAAGTTTTTGGGTAAAGAGTATCAATGCTATCACCTACATAAGTTTTCCCTACATAAATTACTGCGTCATACTTTAAAACTTTTGAATAATGGAAAGTTGTAGCATACACAGCAGCATTTCCGAATATATACTCACATCCTTCAGCAATTATGTATTTTCCAATAATTTCCTCAGCTTCTCTTCCGTCTGTTGTAGGATATTCATCTATACGCGTCCAATTCCATAATTTAAAATCTAAGGAACTGTCTATATATAATTTAGTAATTTTCATTAGTATTCCTTAAGATATTTTAAGCTGTATTTTGTATGGTGATATGCTTCAGGAGAATCAAGGTCTGAACTACGAAAAGCATTTAGTACATATACTTTAGAATTAGAATTTAATTTAAAGTGCTTTATAGCTTTTTCTAAAGAATTAAGCGAAATAGCTATCTTAAATAAGTCAGTTTCATTTTGTTTTAGAATGTGATAGTTAAATCTTTTTGTACAAACGATAAGTGGAATGTCTAAACATTCTGCAATAAATCTTACTGGATGACATAACATTGAATTAAATATTAATGACTTGTTATTCATGACATATACTTCATCCATAATGACAATAGTGTCATAATTCATAAGGTCAGGAAAGTCTATATCAAGATACATACTAGCCTTTGAACCAAGATAATCAGGTATGCCCTGATATAAAGTGTATTGTAAACTTGGTAAATATAAATTTAAGGTTTTTACAGGAAAATACCTATATTCTACTGGTGTAGAATTAATACATTCTGCTGTTACGTTCATTTAAACCCCTTTAATATTCGATAGGTTTGTTCACAAATACCTTTTTGAACACCGCTAAGAAATGTAGGACATCCGTTTAACAATAGTATTTTACTACCTTTTTTAATACCAAATTCTTTGAGTTTGGTTTCTAAATGGCTTACATCAATAATAGGCTGTTCATAGTGATAAGCTTCTTCAAGAAGTCTAAGATTTTCTATTAAAGAGTCTTGACGGTTACACATTACAGCAATAAAAGGTATTTCCATGTATTTTGCTATTTCACTATAGGAATTTAAGCATTTATCCTGAATCATTAAATCATCTCCATTATGTGCAATTCTTCCTACTGAAATAATACAATCATAATTTAATATAGATTTATAACGGATTGCTCTTGGTACAATTCCCCAAGTAGCTAATCTATCTAACCATTCTTCTGTTTTAGTTAATTTACGTCTTACATATGGAAAGAACTTTGCTCCACGTTTTTCGAAGAAACGGTTATCTTCATCAAATTCATGTATATTAATTTTCATAAAAACTCCATAAAACAAAACAGGCAAAGAACCAACCCTTCACCTGTTTTTTCTTTGTTCCCATTAGGGAACAAAGTGGCATAGACTAGCTATTCTTTAGATTCTTCAATAGCTTTTTCAATAATAGCTTTAAGGATATTTGCTAATTTTGATTTAGCTTTTTGTTTAGCTTTTTCTGAAGTTTTAACTTCAGTACCAATGTCTGCTAAGAATTTTTCTGACAATTCAGACAATTCTTGGTATGTACCGAATTTAGTATAGTTTCCGCTATACATACCATTCCACATTGATACCATCCAGCGTAACAAATGTTTTGAAGCTCCATGTAGGATTCCTAATGCAATCCGGTATTCATCAACAGTATATCGTTCAGGTAACACTGTTTGGACATATTCAGGTAATGCTTCACGTAATTCATGCATAAGGTCATCTAATGATAACAATGTTGTTACTTGAATTAATGCTGCTGCAAAGTATGGTGGAACATCATCTAATAAGGTTAGCGTTTTTTCTGCTACTTGAATTTCTGCATCAGTATACCATTCACGGAATTTTACAGCGTCAATGTCAGTACTATCAGTTTTTTGGATTAATTTACTAAAAAGTGTAAGTTGTACTGGTGTTTCTTCAGCAGTAGGGATGACTTGTTCAGCAAAGTTTTCAATGTTGATATCAGTCATCTGTTCCATGAGATGTAAACCTGATTTAAGCTTTTCTTGTTTAGCAAGTGAACCAAAATAATGGGCAATATCTAATGCTGCAGGACATACAATATCATGTACTGCTTGGAAGTTACCTTCATTAATAGCTTGTTTAACTTCATCATTCTTATCAAACATAATTTGATAGAATTTAGAAACTTCTTTTTGTTCTGGTTCAGCAGATGCTAAGAAGTCTAACTCTGCTTTTTCTGAGATAGTAAGGTTTGGTTTAGATTTTAATTGCTCTAAACGTGCAATTTGTTCTTGTGTAAGAATCATGGTTAATTTCCTATTAATAGTTAATTGATGCTATTTCTAGCAGTGTCTTCTTCTACTGGGAATAATGAGTTAATCCTAATAGTTTCAGAATTTCTTCTAGTGCAATGAGTTTGTTTGTACTTGCACCTACATAAGGAGTTCCATCAATAGAGTATGCATGAACCTCTTTATGTACGTTTTCTTCTACCTTTACTAAGGTAATGCCTAAGTATCTGACCATTGGAACAGGTCTTTTATAATCGAATACCATAATGAGTCCTTTAAAAAAAAAAGCGTCCCATTAGGGACGCTGATTTGTTAGTATTCAAGATATTCTGACACTTCTGATGCATGTGTCGAACTGCCGGTATTATAGTGGATAAAGTTTCCACTTTCTAAATTGAAATATAGATTAGCTTTTACTGTACCATCATCTAAGATGATTGCACATCTAGCACCGTCTTCTGGTAGATTAGAAGTGCTACCTGAGCTTAAATAATAGTGCCAATCTAATGGGTCAAAGTCTGCAAACATAATTACCTCTAGCAAATACCATATTCACTTTCACGAATAAGTTTTGCAACTTTGTTTCGTTGAGATTGTGGAATATGTAGTTGATGATTGTTTGGAACAAGTTGTTCTGTAATGAATTCTAATACAGTAGATTGGCATAAATCTGCTAAAAGCTCTTTATACCAATAACGTGTATAATTACAGTAATTTGATTTTGTATAAAAGCAATCATGTACTGTAAGAAGTTCAAAACAACCTTGTTTATGGAGTTTATTAAGTACTTCATAAAGTTTTTCACGATGTTTCTTAGAAAGTTTAAGTAACATACTTAAATCTTTAATTTCATCTGCAATACGGACAGTAAAGAATCCAGTGGTTTCATAATAATAAAGTAAGTCACCAAATGTGCCTAGCTTATCCATTTCTTCTACTGGAATTGCTTCTTTACTGCTTGCTTCCATAGTTGGAGTAATTGTATTTAATAAGAAAAGCAAATAATCATAGTGACCTTTATCAAAGTTAGCTCTACGTTGCATTTCTCTGCAAATCATTCCATCAATGGCATGAGTCGCATTTGCACAATTACTTACAGAATGTTTTGATGTACCTTCTTCTTTAACTTTAAATTCAATATCTTGTCCATCAATTTGAGCTAGATATGTATTTTGTACTAAATTAGGAAGTACTACATCAAATGCATCAGGAAGACTAAACATATGTTTAGTAACTTCTGGATTCCAAGAATCACACCATAAATTTCTTAATGAAAACGCACCTGTACAAATGTTTTTATTGGCTTGATAAAAGCACTGTAATTCTTCATCAGTATGTCCAAAATAGTCTTTTGGTCTTTTATTAGAGCCATAATACATTGGCATAATAGCGTCTTTACAGTTATCTCTGGTTTTATCATTGGGTTTATTGTATAAACGTTTAAATTCTTCATATACGATTGTATATGCATCATTACGTTTGTTACCAATAAGCCCTGTAGAAGTTAAACCGGATTTACATGCTGTAAGTGCAGATAAGATTTGGATACCAGAACAGCATGCATCTAATCCAATTTTATATCCACTAGGAATACCATTTAAAGTATCTCTATATGCTTGTAATCCACCAAACACTAAAGCAGGTGCTTCGTTTGATTCATTAGCAATTTGTAACAAATCTTCATTCGAAGAGTCTTTATTAACTCTTGGTTCAATAGTTGAATTAAACCATTCGATACGCTCTTCAAATTGTTTTTTATCTAAACCAAAGTTATTGGCTACATCTATTTTAAGATAGTCTTTACCTGAATAAGTTTTCATGGGATTTCCTTGTTGTTGAAAGTAGCCAGAATTACTGGCTTAAAAGAAGTTGATTTCGTCTGTGATAAGTTCTTTGTTATAGAACTCTACACAAGCTTTTTGGTAGCTATTCCCTTGGCTGTTAATCCAATAGCCAATAGCGTAAATACGTCCACGTTTATCATATTTATGCGTATGCCAGAATCTATTACCTTGGTTCACTAGCATTGCAATAAATTTGATAGATAAACGTTCAAACTTTTCAAAAGATTCCAATTTTACTTTGTATTCTTCTGTTAGTTTGTTAGTTTCTTCATCGAATAGGTCTCCCCAACAGTTTCTGATATTTTTTACAACATCAGTATTAATGGTTAATGGGATTTGGTTATATCTATCGAGTATATCTGTAGATAAATTACCTAAATGATGGTTATTATTCAAAATTAGACTATCTGAACCAATAGTAAGATAACCACTACCACGATTGTTACCTTTATAGTTTACCTTCAAAGGTTCTACAATCATTGGTGGCAAAGATTTAAGCTCTTCAATACGAGAAGCTGTTTCTGGATTAACAATATAGTTTCTCCAAATCTTTTGATTACCTTTTATTGGTTCTAAATCTATATAATCTCTTTCACATAGTTCCATAAGAACTTCTGAAATAATTTGTTTAGACTCACTGATATTGCCCTTTTCCACTAACATTTCGATAATAGTATCGAAATATACGTGTTCACGTTCTGCAACAATACCCATAATATCTAATTTTACATTTAGATATTCTTCATCGTCTTTAAACAAATCTTTAAACTCTTCACGAAGAATTTGTCTGATTTGTCGTTTATTGTAGGTATTTTCCCATATACGTTGCGTTTCTATTTTATCGCTAAAGTCTTTATGGGAATGTTTAATAGAATCTATATGACCTAAGTCAAACATGGTTATACCTCCATTAAATTAGATTCAATAAATACTTCTTTTCCTGCAGCAGAGAAGCGGTCTAATTGTTTCATATTATCTTTTTCTTCACCGATATATAGAACTACATCAAATGAGTCTAAATCAATGAATAATGCACTTTGGATAACTTCTACGGAAATATTATTTTCTTCACCAATATTTTTTACTACTGGTTCTAAAGGATAATTTCCTTGTACCAACAATGAAGAAATACTTTTAAGATTTAATTCTTCAATGATATCTTTTAGTGCTTTAAAGATAACTTCTTCTGACGCTAATGCTCCAGTAATGAAGATTCTTGGTGCTGTTTTGTAGTCTTTATGAAATGTATTTTTTAGAGATTCTACGGAATCTTTTACTGTTTCTAGTCCACAGTTTGCACCGGTTAATGCTGTATCTACTAAATCTACAGAAGTATCAATTAATGCTTTTGCTAATTTTAATGTATTCATATGTCTATCCTTGTTTAAAAAATAAGGGGATTTTCATCCCCTGTTTATTAACCTAATAAATCGTCTAACTGAGAATCAGTTGGTAAGCTATTTTGTGAAATTTCACCTTTCACACCTGCTTTAGACAATTCAAATGTAATACGTGGTAATACTTTTGTACCAGTTTCATTTACATTTACTGAGCTACCTTCATCTAAGCCTTCAAAGACTTGTTTTAATTCTGCAATAGCAGCATTACGAATGAGCTGGTGTTTTGCCCATTCTGAATCTTTGCTGATATTACGAGATTGTTCCATGAATCTATCTAAAGAGACAACGATGCTGTTATCCATTGATAGACGTACAAATGTACCATCTGCTAATGTAACACCTAAATTCAAATAGAATTTGTTACCTTCTTTTTCAGTTACTTCAGGTTTTGTTTCAGGTTTGCGATATGCCATAATAATTTCTCCATTGAGTTGTTGTTGAATAAAAGTTGAGAACAATATGTCCTCACCATAACCAACCCAAACAATAAAGAATGGGATAGATATGGAATAAAGTCTGTCTATATGGAATAAAATAAAAAAGGGAATAAATCCCTTTTTATTATTGGTTCAATAAATCACTGTAATCATATTTACAGCCGTAAACCTCATACGCTTCATCAGTACCGTCACATTGTTGTGCGATACCTAGTTCGTAATCAATCGCATAAGAAATGCGTTTAGGCATATCTGCTTTTGCACCCATTGCTAATAATGTAAGAATAGCCACAACAATTACTGCAATACTGTGACCAAAGCCAATTTGTTTAATTAAATAATCCATACTTACTCCCATTTATCAATTAAATCATAAATGTCAAAGTCGTAATCATAAGGTTGTTCCATAATTTCCTCCAAACGGATTGTTGTTAATAAAAAAGTTTAATGAAGAGCACCTATATTTGGACAGAACGAACGTTCTAGAATGCGTATAAGATGTGAGAGTACGCAGATGTGAGATGCTCTTGGTTAAACCCAACACAACCACACCAAAAACTATATAAATACACCACGTTCAGCTAGTTTCTTCTTCATAGCTTTTAATGTGCTTATACTGTATTTATTGTATGGTGATAGATTAGTACCAAATATATTATTATAGGTACTAATTAGCTTATAATTGTCCATGTTAGTTCCTTAGACTGATATTAGGTATTTATATGTAAATACTCTAGTTAGTGTATTAATGTTAATAAATAAAAAGGGGACAAACGTCCCCTTATATTATAGACCCAATAAAGAGTCCAATTCATTATCACTTGGAAGTGTTCCGCCATTGGTGCTTGCTTTACCACGTTTACGGATACTAAAGCCTAATAATGGCAATAGTTTAGCCATTGTTGGATGCTCCATAAGCTGTTGGAAAGTAACAACTTCACCTTCGTCCATTTGCTCTGTGATATGGTTCAAAGCATTGATGAAACTATTGCGGATTAACTGAGCTTTACCCCAATCTGAATCGGTAGTGTTTACCGTCTTGGTTTCACCTAGATATTTATCAAGCGAGATTGTTAAATGATTACCACTGTTTAGTGGAACTGACATTCCATTTGGTAAGTTGAACTCTAAGTTTAAATAGAAGTCATTCACTTCTTTTTCAGTTGCTACAGTTTCTTGTTGTACAGATGGTTTACGATATGCCATAGTTTGTTTTCCTTTTATTTGTTGAAAGTTATAGTAAACACTATTGTTTACCAACATAACCATACCAATACGATAGTACCCACTTAGATAGAGCTAAATAGACATACGATTTCAAAGCCCCACTTATAACACACTGATTTTACTATAAAAAATAAGACATTTGATTTTTGCTATTTTTTATGCTACTTTTGCAAGTGCAATTTGCATTGCTTGAAAGCTTGCTTTCAGACAAGCAAATAAACACCGCAAAAGTGTAATATAAATCTTATCTCTCACCATATCTTTTTATACTCTAATCTATAAGAGTTAGCCTATAATAAATCAATATTATTTATTTTATGATGCTAGATATGTGTACATTATTTATTTATACAGTAGTTATTTATACATACTTATCTATCTAGACTTTATTTATTTATGTATATTTGTATATAAAATTGTATGTATATACAGTGTGTCAGTGTGTACTAGTGTTATTTTGTGTACTATAAATAAAAAAGGGGATTTCTCCCCTTTATTTTATTTGAAGCAATCTTCAACATCTGAGATTACTTTATTAATCTCATCTTCTGAAAGAATACTTTTATCGAATTGTTTCTTAGTACTTTCACGAGCTGAAAGTAATTCTACTTTCAAGTCTTCTTTGAATGTTTCTAATCGTACTGCACGAGCCTTATCTCTAGTACTGGCTTGGAACTGTAGTTCTTTAGACAACATAGTAGCAGAGTTACCGAATAGGTCGATAACTGAACTAACACCAGTAGTAGTAGAAGTAAGCATTGACTTGATAGACATAATATAAATCTCCGTATAATAATGATAATAATGAGCACTATTGCTCAACATAACTAAACCAATATGAAATGAGCTAGCGAATGGAATCCAAAAGAGGTGTAATACGATAGAAATTCTAATAGGGGGGGGGGATACCAGCAAAGAGGGAATCTGTGTGTATAAGGTGTTCTATATCAGACTATATAAATTATGATTTTGGTCTATAGAAAAATTTTGAAAAAATCCCTATATATACTTGTTGTTTTCTTTGGTTCAATTTAGTATATTGTATATGCCTCTGGGCAGTTGATTTTCATGAATAAATTTCCTTATATATAACCCCTCTCCGTTTTGGAAGAGGGGCTTTTTTTTTTATCATCATTATCGGAGACCGACAGAAAATATGTTTATTTTCATGTCCCCGTTAGGGGACAGGTACTTGGTATAAATCTGGTATAGTCTGGTATAGATTGTGTTTTTTATAAAGTTGTATTATCCTCTGGATTCATAATATTGGTATAAGGGGTTAATATGGCTAAATTTAATTTTAAGAAACAAGATGTATCTCTTGTAGATAAAGAGCAACAAAAGGCTGATAGAGCGTTAGCTAGGGGGGACTTTCCTAAAGAAGTAGATGTAGACTTTGATAAGAAAGTGAGTTTATCTATATTGGAAGAACCAGAACCAGAGTTATTATCTGTAGAAGGATTACAGAAGATTTATCCTAGAAAGGTGAATAGAGAGACTCTGGAAGAATGTGTGAAGATGATGAATGAGTCTATTGTAGGAATGGACTCTGTGATGAGGGAGCATTATCGGGATAATCTAGTAGGGGTTATTGATGTCATTAAGGAAGGGGAACGGATTAAGTTTGCTGATTATGTGAAAGCTGTGAAGTTCTGTTCTTATAAAATGGCAGGGTATACTGATACTAGGGCGTATAGCTTGACCTTTCCTGAGCGTATAGAAAGGATGGCTAGAGAAGGGATTTCTAATGCTAACTTGTATGTATATGCGAATAGTTATGCGAAGAATAAAGTTGTAGTAGAGATTATGGCTAAGTTGATGGTCCCTACACATATCATGTATCAAGACTATTTTCATATGGCTGTAAAGACTCAAGTAGAGATTATGACTGATGATAAAGTGAGTCCTAAAGTAAGAAGTGATGCAGCAAATAGTTTAATGACACATTTGAAACAACCTGAGATTAAACAAGCAGAATTGAGTATTAATACAAATGATAGTGGAATTATTAATCAGTTATCTGAAGCTTTGAATAACTTGAGTAAAGGGCATAAAGAACTATTAAGCCAAGGCAGAACAACACTTAAAGATATCAGCGAAGCTGTTATTATTGAGGTAGAAAAAGATGAGTAAGAAAGTAGAAGATTATCTTGCTGAAGTAGACTATAAAGCTATGGCTAGTGAGTATGTGCCTAGTGAGTTTTCATTAAGATACATGAATTTTATTAAAATGGTTAATGCCGGTAAAGAAGATATACAAGCTTCCCCAGCTATGCATTATAAAATGGCAGACAGTTTTGTTAGTAAAAAGAGTAGAATTGCTAACCTTGTTTTTCGTGGTGGAGCAAAGACCTCTGTTTTTGCTGAATATTTGGTTTTATATTTAGCAATTTTTAATACACTTCCTAGTCTTGGTTTATGTAATGTGATTATGTATGTATCAGATAGTATGGATAATGGTGGTAAGTCTTTTAGAATGAACGTACAAGCTCGTTATGAGCATAGTGCATTTCTTCAAGAATATATTCCAGAAGCTAAGTTTACAGATGATAATTTAATATTTAAGAATAGAGAGGGTAAAGAGACTTACATTAGAATATTCGGTGCTGCTTCTGGTGTTCGTGGTTTTAAACGTAATGGTGACCGTCCTGTATTAGCGATTCTTGATGACTTAATTTCAAATGAGATTGCTAATAGTAAACTACAGCTAGATAAAATTAAAGATACAATTTATAAAGACGTAGATAATGCTCTTAATCCAATGCGTAATAAGATTATTCTTAACGGTACACCATTTAATAAAGCTGACCCAGTAATTGAAGCTATTGAATCAGGTGCATGGGAATCTAATGTATATCCGGTATGTGCACAATTTCCATGCGAAAAGAAAGACTTTGATGGTGCTTGGGAAGAACGTTTTAGTTATGAGTTTATTAAGGCACGTTATGAGGATGCAGTTAAACTTGGTAAAGTAAAAGCATTCAACCAAGAATTGATGTTGAGAATCACAAGTGAAGAAGATAGGGTAATTCTGGATAGTGATGTTTCTTGGTTCAAAAGAAAAGAGATACTTGAAAATAAACGAAGATACAACTGGTATGTTACTACTGACTTTGCTACTTCTACGAACCGAAAAGCAGACTATACTGTAATTGGTGTATGGGCAGTAGACCACAAACAAAATAGATATTTGGTAGATGGTGCATTAGGAAGATTCTTAATGAATGAAACGTTCAATAAGATATTCGAGTTTGTAACAAAGTATAATCCAATGTCAGTAGGTATTGAGGTTACTGGTCAGCAAGGTGGTTTCGTTCCTTTGATTAAAGATGAGATGTTGAGACGTAACGTATGGTTTACAATCGCTAAAGGAAGAGAGAGTACAAAAGAAGGTATTGCAGTTAGAACCAATAAGATGGATAGATTTAGACTAACTGAACCTGTATTTAAACAAGGTAAATTTTTCTTGCCAGAAGATTTAAAAGATAGTATTTTAATACAAGAACTGCTCGAAGAGCTTTCTACTGTTACTATTGATGGTATTAAAGCAGTACATGATGATGCGATAGATATGGTATCGCAGCTTGACCAAATGGTAATAGTTTATCCTTCCGAACAACAAGCTAATCTCGGTAAAGGGACTTCACAAGAAATGGGCGATATCGACCCATTCTTCAATGAAACCAATACGGATAGTAATTATAGATTAAATGATTATTTGGTATAAGTTTTATGGTGAAGTTAAAAGATTTCTTACAATCTATTGCATTAGGTGAATTACAAAGTTCACCTCTTGTTCCAATCGGTGCTTGGGAATTAAATCCCGATAGAGTGCCGCAAGTGATTCAAGCTTTAAATCAAGGGCTTGAATACTTCTATTCAAATTTTCCTCTAAAGCAAAATGAAGTGATTATCCAGTTAAGGGATGGTACTACTCGGTATTACCTTGATGACTACTATTCGATTAGAAATGGTGGTTACATTATGGATACTGTAGAGAAACCTTTCCAGAATGATGTCCTTCATATTTTGTCGGTACACTCTACACAAGGTAGAGAATACGCTATCAATGATGATTATGGTTCGTTCAGTATCCACACTCCAGAATACAACTGTGTTCAAGTCAATGGCAGAACTCCAGAAAATTACTTAGTGATTAAGTATCAGGCAAAACATCCAGAAATTCCACTAACAGAACCAATGAGTAGTGAGTATCCTATATCCATTCCATCTTCATACAGGACTGCTCTACAAACTTATGTTGCATGCTTGGTGTTGCAGAATATGGGTGGTGAGCATTTACAGGAAAGCAATGCTCTGTTTGCTAAGTTTAAAACACTTACAGAAGAGCTTAAATTACAAGGTATTGGTACTGTAACAACAGTAGGTACTAATATCAGACCAATGTTAAGAGGGTGGTTATAATGTTTCATAGACATCCGCCTATGCACAATCTTAACGAACCAAATCAATTAGTATCACATCAATTCACACCTGATGCTTTTTCTACGGTTCAGCAAGTGTATTTCCATTTAGGAACTTTAAAGTTTATCGCAGAGAATCTCCGTACTGTTGATACAGTGGGCAGAGAGATGTACAAGTTAGAAGGTCTCAGCAAATATCTTGGTGATATTGTGAGAGTATCTGAAGCGTTGAACTCTATTGTTTCTATTCAAAATAACTTGCCGGTAATCTCTGAATTAGCACCACGTATTGAAGATTTTGTGTGTCAATTAGACGACATTGAAGAAAAGATTCGTCATCATGAAGTATCTTTTAAAGATGCAATGGCGATGATTAACTGCAATGTTAAACAACTAGAAGATATGTATATTCAATATGAATGTGGTTTAACCCGTTTGATTGAAGAATACAAAGCTAGTTTGTGTGAAGATTACACAAAATACAAAAATGATATTGTTGAATATAGTGAGTCAATGCAAAAACAACATGCAGAATTTGAACATGGTATGCGTGTGTTAAGAGATGCTGTTAAAGTACAAGATGAAAATAAACTCTTGTTAGAACATCTTAAAGCAAGTGATGCAGTGACTAATGCTTTATTCCTTGGTTCAGAAGAAGCCAGTGCTAAGGCACTAAAACAGATTAAAGAATCTGAAAAATGGGGAAATAACGAAGACGTTAATAGACAACGTTTAAATTATAAACTTCCTGCAAATAATGTTCTTAACGTGATGAAGTCTAATCAAGAACGTTTGCTTAAAGAAGGAGCTGCCTAATGTTAAATCGTATTTTAGGTGAATTCCCTATCTTTGCTAAATTAGCAAAATTAGGTAAAAGAACCAACGTAAAAGGTGAGTATCTTCCTTCTGAATCTCAGCAAGCATTTGCTTTGTCAGACAAAGTTGCGTATGAAACAGGTGCAGAAAAAGTTACCCCTGAATTATTTAACGGTGCATTAAACTTTGTAACAAGTAACATGAGTTATTTGTTCCATAGAGGTGTACCAGAATTTTCATTGAATGTTGCTTATTCAAAAGGTTCTATTGTGACGTATGAAGGTGCATTGTATGTATCTCTTACTGACAATAATGTGAAACATATTTCACAAACTTCTCATTGGGGAAGATTTGTCATTGAACCAAATGCATCACATCATAATGATTATCCGAATGGTAAACCTAAAGATACTAATCCTGTAGGTACAATTCTTACTGTTCCAGTAACTACTAAACTAGATGGTTACATGGATTTTGTAGAAGGTGCTGAATTCAGTCCTGTTATTTACCCAGAGTTATATAAAGTTCTTGGTTCAAGTAGATTTGGTACTGGTTCAAACACTAACAAAGAATTACCTATTGGTTCATTGGTTCATATTCTTTCAACCGAATCTATTCCAGATGGGTGGGTAGAATGGAGCATGTATAGTTCTTTAGCCGGTTATCCAGAATTACATCAAGCTCTATCAAGAATGGTAGAACGTTTACCGATTGGTCCTGTTAAACAGGCATGGGTAGAAGCGTTAAAACAAAACCGTTTCCCTGAGTTTAGTGTAAGTGGTTTCCATTTAGGTATGAAAGGAACTGTAGGTGATTTTATTCATGATGCAGCTTCTGCAGGTAACTTATTAAGTTATCCAGTAGTTGTAGATAATAGCAACACACTAAATCCTCTTGGAGTTTCAAGATGTGCTGTAGACCAACACAAAGAAGTTGTGGGTGCAACCGTATCAGAAAAGTCGTATACGTCCTCAGTTGCCAGCCCACTCGTAGTTGTTGCACACCGTGCAGAACAACACAAAGATGTGGATGCGAAGATGGTTGTAGTATCAGAACCTGTAGCAGAGACTGTTCCGAGAACGCTTTCTACTCGTTTAATCGTAAAAGCTACAAACCAACGTCCATCAAATATTTCAAGTACTCATAAACAGGTAATTAAATATGCAAATTAAACGTCCTGATGTCATCAAAGTATTTGGTAAAAATGCAATGCAAGGTGACTACTTACCAGTTAAATTTGGTACTAATGTAGTAGTTCCTAAAGAATCTTTTGAAGATATTGCAAACAAAAACTTTGAATATGGTTTGGAATCACTTGAAGGTGATTTACAACTTAAAGACTTGAATACTGTATTCTTCTATCAAGGTGCTTTATTAAAATACCTATTCCAAAAAGGTATTCCAGAGTTCAGTGCTTATGAGAACTATGAAGCTGGTGCAGTAGTTCAAAAAGATGGTGTAGTATGGGTAGCAACAAAAGCTATCGAAGCATCTCTTCACAAAAAAGAAACTAACCCATGTGACCCATGTGGTTGTAAAGTAGAATGTGAAAATCCGGTATATCCTTCAAAAGAAGCTGGCTGGTGTAAGTTTATTACTTCATGCGAATACGATTTAAAAATCGCTGAACTTGAAGCAAAAGACAAAGCATTACAAAAAGCGATTGATGACCTTAAAGGTGTTGAAGGTTTTGCTGTATTACCTAACGCAGAAACTGGTGCATTAGAACTTCGTTTAGATTTATCTGATGGTTCTAAAGTTACTATTCCTATGACTAAATTTGGTCATATTGAACAAAATAAAGATGGTACTTTATCAATTACTAATGCAGACGGTACTACTTTAGAATTACCTAAATATGTGGCAGAACAAGATTTAGACCAACAAAAAGGTTTCTATTTCAATGCACAATCTGGTAAATGGGAAGTAGATTTACGTGATTTAGTGAAAGATGGTTCTGGTTTAGAAGTTGACCGTGAAGGTTATGTTTCAGTTAAGCCTGCTGACTTTATTGATAATAACTCTTTGGAAATTTTACCTACCGGTAAAACTGGTGTATCTGAATCTTGGTTAGAGAAAATTCTTAAACCAATTAAAGATTATCTTCGTAACCAGAAAGATGCTAATGCAGAGGCTTTGGCTAAAATTATTCATGACTTAGAAGCAGCTCAAAAAGCTTATGCTGACGAAAAAGCACGTGAAGCTGAAGTTATGGCTCGTGGTAATTATGCTGAGATTAAAGCTTATAAAGAGAATTTAGAGAAACTTAAACAGCAGGTTCGTAAACATGAAAATGATTTAGGAAACCAATCTGCTCAACTTAAAGCTTTAGGTTTAACTGATGAAGAAATTCTTGCATTAATCCAAGCAGGGATGAATAAAACTAATCCGAATTATATTACTCGAATTGACCCAGTAGAAGGTGGCGTTAAAGTTACTTATGCTAACGGAACAACTGCTTTCTTAGGCGGTAACTCAGTAATTACAGACGGTAAATCTATTACTGGTAACGGAAAGGATAAAGAACTTGCAGTGCAGTTATCAAAACGTTCTGATAATAAAATCCAACTTGTAGAAGATGGTTTATATATTGGTGAACAAACTGAACAACAAGATTACTATGTATCCACTAGCGAAGGTAATGACGATAACATTGGTACTCGTGAAAAACCTATGCGTACTTTAGATGCTACATTAAATCGAATTAAACCTACTTTCGCTGGTCGTATTCGAATCCATCTTAAAGAGAATGAAGTGTTTGATGTAATTGACGGACACTATATGGAAGGTATTCTTGAGTTCCGTACTTATGGTTATGTATCTGATGTACAATATCCTGATTCTAAACTTGAATCACGATACTATCGTGGTTGGTCAGCAGCTAATTATCCTCGTCCTACAATTAGATTTTTAACTCGTGTATACCCAGAAGAACTATTAGTTAAACGTGGTTATATCACAGCAGCTAAAGAAGTTATTGTCTATGGTATTAAGTTAGAATCATATGATAAAGTAGAAAATGATAACCCTACATATTCAGGTTACTTTGCCGGTGTATTTAACTCTAAAGAAATTAACTTGAACGGGGTAATTCTTCGTGAAGCTACTAGAGGTGTAAAAGCTTCTACTGAAGGTTCGGGTTCGTATCGTAGAGATGTATTTTTACGAGCAGATTCTTTGATTTTTAACTCATCAAAAATTGATAATGTGTTCCCAATACTTACTTCTAATTATACGTCTTCAGTTAAATTAATTAACTATCCTGCAGGTGATAATGGCACAGGTCATTATGATTTTGAGATGTTAAATGGTCGAACCAACTGGTTAGTAGCTGCAGCTAAAAACTTAAAATCTAATTCAGTTGTTGAAGTAGATAAAGAACGTAAACTTACATTTGGTACATCTTATACACATGATTTATTTGAAATCAATAAAGATGAAGAATGGAACCACTGGGGGTAATTATGCAATTTTATAAATTCAAAGATGCTATTCGTTCTTGGTCTAACTGGGTATTAGCAGGTGTTGTTGTTACCCCTATCCTTGATGCGAATGTGCAAGCGGTAGCTGACTTACTACCTGAGAACTGGAAACCATATTTTGTTACAGCTCTTGGTTTAGTTGGTTTAGTTGTACGTCAAATTAAACAAAAGTAAGGAGAACTTATGTCTTATTGTGTTCCTTGCAAAACTGAAACTGTTTATGAAAATCGTAAGCAGGAAAAGAAAGAAGTGGAAGAATGTAAAAAACGTTTGGAAGCTACTGAAGAAGAGCTTAAGAAAGCTCAGGCTGAAGCTCAAGCAGCAAAAGATAAATTAGAAGAACTTAATTCTAAATCTCATTGTTGCCCTACTGTAGATATTGAATCTATTAGTAAAGTAGGTAATGAAGCTTTAGTGACATTCAGTGATGGTACGTATATGACAGTACCACTTGAATTTACTCATGGTTTGGATGCAGAAAAACCTCTTAGTATTATGGCTAAATTATCTAAACGTATTGACGATTTAGATGATGCAGTTAAAGGTTTATCAGATAAACTAGATGCTCAATCAAAATTGTTTGTTAAACTAACTGATTTAGTTAAAATTAACAGTTGTGGTGAAGAAGCTCCATTCTTAGGTGTAGATGTTAAAGTTGCAAAAGAGGTAGCTGATGAAAACAGTTAATCTAAATATTAATGGTTGTTTACCTCAAGTACGTGATGGTCGTGATGGTGTAGATGGTAAATCTGCTTATCAACAATGGCTAGACTTAGGTAACAAAGGTACAGAAGCTGATTTCATTAAATCTCTTAAAGGTGCTGACGGTATTATTGGTAAAGATGGTGCTGAAGGTCCTAAAGGAGATAAAGGTGATAAAGGCGACAAAGGTGATACCGGTGAACAAGGTCCTATTGGTCCACAAGGTTTACAAGGTGAAGTAGGTCCTCAAGGTCCTCAGGGTGTTCAAGGTCCGAAAGGTGAACGTGGTGATATGGGTATCCGTGGACCTCAAGGTGAGAAAGGTGATTCTTTATTTGAAGATGCTAAACTCGAAGAAGGTAAACTTATTATCACTAAACCAGATGGTTCTAAACTAGAAGTTCCTGTTCTTACTTGCCCAGATGTATTATTCGTAGATGCATTTGATAAAGTAGAATTAGGTTATGGTCATAGTACATCTTGTGAAAAGACCGATTCTAATAAGCCTACAGAAGATACTTTAGAGAAAACTGTAATTGGTATATCTGCTTCCATTAGCTATGCTGAAGCAACTTCTATTACTATTAATGCAGAGAAGTATGTTTCTGGTCAGCCTAATCCAGACCCTAATACAGTTATTGAAGGGGCAGCAGTTGCTGAACTAATCCCTCTTGAGACTGTAGGGCATAAACCAGTACATGAAACTCCGATTGAACGTAGAGTAAGTTTCTCTGCAGCATATTCAGAGTTTCCACTAACTTTATCTATTACTAATTTACCTGATGATGCGTTTAATATGCAGGGTGCTGTTGGTAGAGCTTCACATGCTTATAGAGCTTACGTAACAAATCTTTCTACAAGCTCAAGTAAAGTAGAACTTCGTGAAGTTGAAACACCGACTAATAATGTAACTAGCGATACATTATAGGAGATTTAAATGAAGAAAAAACGTGTAGTAATCCCTGAAAATATGGGACGTGGTATTAAGGCAAATACCGAAAAATCACAGTATGAAGTCGATTTAACCGATTATGTTGATGGAAGTACTGTAACTTATACTGGTGGTAAACTTGGTGTAAATGTACTAGCATCTATTACATCTGTAAGTACAGCAGGTGCTATTGAAGGTGATGGTTCAAGTACTAATCCAGTGAAGCTAGATTTTAATGACAGTATCATAAAAGGTACTGATGGTAAATACGGTGTAGCTGAGACTGGTTTAACTTGCGCATCTATTGATGATTTACCAGAAAAACCTTGGAAAAAAGGTACAACTATTCTTGCAAAACAAGATGGTGCATGTGTACGTTTAGCAGCATTAGATTCTATCTTCCAAGAAATTGGTGTAGGTATTACTGCTGATAAAACTAATAGTTTCACTAATGAAGAATACAATGTTGTTGTAACTGTATCTAACACTGGTGAAAGTACTAACGAATTAACAAACTTAAATATTGTAGGTCCAGAGATTACTCCGAACTATACAGTTAAAAATGTTAGAGTTGGTAATTCAGGTGCTGAAGAAGTTGAACGTGTAGATAACTTTACATACAACATTCGTGGTCTTCGTAAAGGTGGAACTGTAAATGTTAGATTTACTGTAGTTCCTAAAGCAAATGGTACTTACCAATTTACTGCTGCAGTGAATCCTAATTCTGCATTGGATATGGACTTAGGCAATAACAGTGCAACATTGGTTCTTAGTGCTCGTACCAAGGCTGACCCCACATATGTACCGAGTGTAGATTGTCCGCTTATTACTGCTACTGAGTTGGATAGTAATGTTGTGTTACAGCAACTTAAACCATTCGAATCATCTGAAAATGGTGTGACAAAATTAGTATACTCAACTAACAGCTTTTATTCCTGTAATGTATTCAGCCAACGCAGAAATCTAAAAGGACTTAGAATTAGACTGGATGGGGCAAGTACAGTTGTCGGATACAGTGAAACTCACTATCAAAGTTCGTATGTATATCTTGTCAATAGAGATACTACCACACCGCCAAGCTCAGTTAATGGTGACTATGATAATTATATACGTGGAGACCAAAATGCGTTAAAAAATGGCACGGCAGGGTATACCTTCAAGGATGGAGTATTAGAAATAACAGCCGATACTATGAGTTTTGCGTTTAGTTGTAGACCTGCTGGTTCAAATTGTCGTTGGCAAAATTACTCGTTATTTGCAGTTAATCCTGTAGTAAAAAGAACTATTACTACATCTGAAGTAGTAGGAGGTAGTGTAGAAATTAAGGATGTATGGGGAACAGCAGTAACTAACCTTAATAATACTAATCCACTAGCTAGACAACAGCTTGTAATCCCGACTGATGATAGTATTAATACTGATTTTACTTTTGCTACAGGTTCAAGATTAGTGAAGGCAGATAATAAGCTAATTGTCACTGTACGTGCTGGTACAGCAGCATCGTTGAAGTACACCAGTATAGACAACTATGCTGTGACACAAGTACGTGGTAAAACCACTATTACTGAAGATACCATCACTGTAGCTGCAGATGCTAAGTCTACTGACAGCGTGAACACTCAATACATTCAAATTATTGTTGAGGAATAATTATGATATATACTCAATCAAGTTGTGGATGTACTAAACCAGAAGAAACAGGTAACCGTTGCCCTTTACGCAAGATTAAAAGTATTGCGAAATCAGGTGACTACGTTATTGTTACTTTTGATGATTGTACATTCTTAAAAGCTAGTTTCAATGTAGTGGATGATACTTTTGGAGGTACTACTTTACCTAAGCTTCCAGAAACAGATGCTGAATTGAAAAAAGAAGTTGATAGCTTAAAAACCAAAGTTGATAAGCTTGGTTCAAAAGAGGACAAAGATACTGTTTATGATGATTCTGCTTTAGTTAAACGTATTGAAACGTTAGAAGCTAAAGAAGATAAAGATACAATCTTTGACCCAACAGAATTAGTAGAACGTACTACTAAAGTAGAAGCCCGTGTGAAAGCTTTAGAAGATACGCCTGCTGGTGATAAAGTAGATACTACTCAATTTGTTCGTAAAGACGAATTAGTAGATGTACAAGACTTTGAAGGTAACACTTCATTCCGTGCTATTCCACCTATTCCACGTAGACCGGAAGCAGCATAATCTCGTAGCCCATTAGGGCTACTTAACTTAATCTAAAATAGGAAAAAACAAATGGCAGTTATTCAATTAATGCATAAAAATGAAGTTGGTAAAACAACTGAGGTAGTAGACGGTCACGTTGAAATTAAGATTAACAACGAAGGTAACGTTAAATTTGAACGTACTGAAACTGGTTTAAAAGGTGAAGTTGCTTTACCTGAAGCCAAAGTTGTAATTACTAAAGTAGAAATCGTAGATGGTAAAATTAAAGTTACTAAATCTGATGAAACTACTGAAGAATTACCATTACCTGCACAAGCAGTTGATGTTAAATTACAGGGTGCTGAATTAACTGAAGATAACAAATTAAAATTAACGTTATCTAACGGTGACATTCTTGAAGCAGATTTAGCTAAATTTGTAGATGCTCCAAAAGCTGCTGCAGATTACTGGACTGAAATCAAAGCATTACCTGATTTCAAAGCTACTGTCGTTGAATTAATTAAATCACCTGAAGTTAAAGCAGCATTGCTTGAAGTTCTTAAAGGTGATGAAGTACAAAATCTTAGCGGTGAGACTAAAGGCTACTTACTTGCTAAATAATCTAATATGGGGGAGCAATCCCCCTTTGGAGTATAAATGAAAGTAGTACAAGACCTAGACTTACATGATGAAGATTTTATTGTTGAGAACAATAAAGTACGTACTCGTAAAGTAGTTAAAAGTTATAAATTAGACTTTGCAGTAGGTAAAGATATCGTTACAACAAATAATCCTGTGGACTATGACAAGCAGGAACGCAGACAGCTTACTGTTATGGATGGTATGGGTAAAATCCACATAGATATCAAAATGGTTAAAACTATTGGTCCTCGTCAAATGTTGCTTAAATTGCCACCTGATGCACCTAAGAACTTAGAGTTGATTGAAACTCAACTATGGGATGGTACTTCAGTGTGGGTGGATAAAGGAAGTCCATGGGTTATGGGTAATGGTCTAAAAGCAGGTCAAAGATATATTTTTGATTTAATAGGATTCTTCGGATAATGAAAGTAGCAGAAATCTCAGAACTTCACCCTTCAGATTTTACAGTAGAAGATGGTAAGGTTCGTGTACTTAAAGCATATAACTGGTATATGGCGGAATTTGCTTTAGACAAAGAATTTATGACTACTGAAAATCCAAGGGCTTACCTAGACCCTCAGTATAGAATGTTATCTGTGTTAGATGGTACAGGTAAAACACATTTAGAATTTAAGGTACTTAAAGATATCCCTGATGGTTCAGTAATCTTTAAACTACCTGAAGACGCACCAAATAATCTAGACAAAGCAAGTGCTCAAACTTGGGATGGTGGATTAATTTGGTATAACAGTAATAACCGAAATATCTATGGTAAAGGTTTAAGAGCTGGACGTTCTTATGCTGTAGATTTAGTAGGATTTTTTGGAGATTAAAACATATGGCAGCAGTAATGGTATTCGCATCTGATTTAGATGAAAGAACAATTCGTACTACACACACCTCAGAAGGTAATTTTATTAGTGTACCTTTCGCAGAAATTGAAGTATTAGATGGTTTCCCTGTAGAAACTGATACTCACTATATTGTAAAAGAACCTAAATATTTACAGCACGTGGCTACAAGTTCTGTATGGCAAGCTAATGTAATTTCATATAAAACTCGTAGTGAAGCTGTAAGTGAAAACTTAGGTACATTAAGTTTAGCATATGAATCAATCGCTAAACGTATTCGTTTATCTAACGATGCTGAAGTATACCTTACAGATGATGAATTTATGTTTAGTAAAGTTGATAATGCTAAAGTGCCTGTACAACGCTTTATTCAACTTGTTGATACATATGCATCAACCAAAGCATTTAATGAAGCAGTAGCTGGAACAACTTATAAATTCACTACAGCTAAACGTTATGCAACATCCGAAGGTCATCCTGTAGTAAGAGAAACTGAATTTTCAGTAGCTTACCCAGAACTTCCTTATCGTGATGGTGAACTTAAATTAGCACTAGATATTTCATCTTTAAATGGTAATTTTGGTTTTGGAGTTCAAGCAGCAAACTTACCTAAATTTGTAGAAGATGCTCTTACCTCAGATGCATTCCGTAATACACAAGTTGAAGTTGAATATACTATTGATAAAGGTGATGGTAATCCTGTAACTGGTACAGCTACTACAACTGTATATCAATTTGGTAAAAACTTCTTACGTGAAATTGGTCATGAACAATCTGGTGCAGTTCAATGGACAGTAACTTATAAAGTTAAACCATTTAACTTTACTTGGTTCGAAGGTAACGTAACAATTACATCTGATGCAGCTACTCAAAAAGTAGGTGATTCCTTATAAGGAGTAATATATGAGAATCCTAAAATGGCTATACGGAGTTGATACACGCAATGTACGTATCTATAACTTAGGATTCCATTTCATATGGTTCATGCTTTGTGTGAGCCATATCTTTGGAATCATTGAAGTAGACCTACCTAATACATTTGAACCAAAGTTTACTACAGTGGTTTGGTTGTTATTAGCTTGTCTACTTACCAGTGTTGTAAGTATTGCTCCGGTTTCTTACTGTAAGAATCGAGATTTATATAAATATATTTCTCTTTTACTTGGTGCGTTAATCGAATTTATCATAGCTTACAAATATGTAACTATTTATCCACCGTTGAATCCTATGGTAATTGTATCTACCTATTTAGGTTTCTGGTTCTTAGGTGGAGCTTTATTCGTCAAACAAGATAAGAAGGTAAATTATGGAGCTACTAACTGAACACTTTCCGCTTGTTATGGTTATAAGCGGTAGTTTCCTTGGCTCTATTAAATCCTCAATGGACGAAAATAAGTATACTTTTAAACAAAGATTAGTAAATTTTTTGATTGGTGTATATTGTGGCATCTCTTTAGGATTAACCTATATGACTACAATCGAAACTGGTTATCTTGGTTTGATAGCTCTTACTGGTGCAATGATTGGAACAAACATTCTTGAAGTGATTTCCGATTTAGCTCCAGAATTAGCCAAGAAATTCTTAAGGGACAAATTTGAATGAGTTTTAAATTAAGCAGTAAATCTCTAAATAAATTAACCAATGTTCATCCTGATTTAGTCAGAGTAGTGCAAAAAGCTATTGAGCTTTCTACTACTGATTTCTCAGTTACAGAGGGTGAACGCTCATTAGCACAACAGCAAGCTAATGTGAAGAAAGGCGTAAGTCAGACATTAAAATCCAAGCATCTTAAACAAGACGATGGATTTGTTCATGCAGTAGACTTAGTACCTTACCCTGTAAACTGGGAAATAAATGCCTTCTATCCTATTGCATTAGCAATGCAACAAGCAGCAGAAGCTCTTAACGTGAATATCCGTTGGGGTGGATGTTGGGCTAAGCTAAATGGAGATAAACGCTCTCCAATGCGAATGGTGAAGGATTACAGTGATGCACGAAGAAAAGTTGGGAATAAAGTATTTATTGATGCCCCACACTTTGAAATCGTTGAATAATATTATATCATCTACATTGGTTCAAAAGAGCCAATAAACAGAAGGAAAAACAAATATGGCAATTTTACGCTATGAAGAACGTGTACGTATTGAACGTGCAAATGGTTTACGTAAACCAGACCAATGCGTAGAAGGTGGATGTGGTTGTTCAGTTTACGGTAGTGATGAAGCTTATAAAGGCAAATCATTCTCTGATATCGCTGCTACCCCTTTACGTCAAAATGCAGTGTGTCCTCATCCTAAAATGGTTGTACCAGTTACTGGTGCATTTGTTGTGGAAGAACCTGTTAAAGTATTTAAACCAGAATACAAAGACCCAGCTTACCAATTAGTAGATGGCAATCCTTGTGATGGTCGTTTAATCGGTGTAGTGGAAACTATCTCTGATTCTGACCGTAGTACTGTAACAGTTAAACAAGCTCATACTGTAGTTACTCACGATGTTAAAGTTGAAGATACTGCATTCGATGAACCTAATGAACGTCCTGTAGTAACTTCTACCATTAAAGCTGATGCTGAAGCTACTCAACCTGTAGCAGTAAATGGTACTGAAGCTGAAGAAGTTCCATTATCAGAAGTTTCTGATGGTGAAAATTCAGGTCGTAAACCTCGTGGTAAAAAAGCAGATAAAAAACCTGCAGCAGCAGAAGCTACAGAAAAACCTGCTGATAAACCTGTTGCAGAAACTCCAGCAGCTCCAGCACCTGCAGAAGGTAATGACGCTGTTGGTAATCAAGGAAACGGTGACCACCTTTAATATCTAATATAGCCCTAGCAATAGGGCTATTCCTCTAAGGATTGTTATGCAAGATAATACAAATGTTGAAAGTAGCACTACAGACAAGGTACAACAGTTAATATCTGTATTGTCTGGTAGAACTGCAGAAAAGCTAACTAACTGGAAGAAAGAACCTAAAGTTGAAGACCTTATGGGGGACTATAAACAAGCACTCCCTGCACATAAGTATCATATTAGTCGTATTCAGAACTGGCTCAATCTGCTTAATCCAATTACCGATAAAACTAAAATTAAATCCGGTAGAAGTGGTGTTACATCTCGTATGGCACGTAAGCTTGCTGAATGGCGATATAGTGCATTAGCAAGTGCTATCTTAAATGAACGTAACTTATTCCAAGTTACAGCTTCTAGCCCTAAATTTATTGAAGCTTCTTTCCAGAATACTCTGGTTCTAAATTACCAATTTAATACTCTTATTGATAAAGTACATTTCATTAATACCTTGGTTCGAACTATGGTAAATGAAGGTACTGCTATTGTTCGTGTAGGTTGGGAAGTAGAACAACAAACCAAAGAAAGAGAAATCCCAGTATACGAATACATCGAAGCAGATGAGCAAGGTACTATGCTTATCATGCAAGCATTAGAACAGATTAACCAAGAACAACAACAGACTGGTATTACTGATAGTGCAGAAACAGAAACTTTCAAGAATGCTCCACCAGATTTACAAGAAAGCTTAAAAGCTACTTATGAATACGGTATGCCAGTTATTGCACAAGATACAGGACAAACTCAGATTATTTCTGAAGTTGTATCTACTAAAAATAGACCATCTGTAAAAGTAATTAATAATGCTGATTTAGTGATTGACCCAACATGTGAAGGTGATTTCTCTAAAGCTAAGTTTGTTGTATATAAGTACCAAACTGATTTATCTACTCTTCGTATGATGAACCAGAAAGCTCCAAACACATACAATAACTTGAAATCACTTGATGCAGACTCACCTGTAGATTTAGGTGATATTAACACTCTTGCTGCTCTACCTAATGAAGTATTTTCTGACTTGTTAGATAACAATCAGAACATTGAAAAAAGTTTTAAATTTAAAGATGAAGCACGTAAACAAATTACAGTATATGAATACTGGGGATACTGGGACATTGATGGAACAGGTATTGCTCAAGCTATTTGTGCGACTATTGCTGATGGTAAGTTTATTAAACTGGAAAGAAATCCATTCCCTGATAACGAATTACCTTTCGTAGTTATTCCATATTTACCAGTAAAAGAATCTGTATATGGTGAACCAGATAGTGAATTAATCCAAGATAACCAACAAATCTCACAAGCTCTAACAAGAGCTATGGTAGACATTAATGCTCGTTCTGCAAATGGACAAGTAGCTATGCCTAAAGGATTCTTGGATATTGTAAATAAACAAAGATTCAATCGTGGCGAAGACTATGAATATAATCCAGTAGCTCATCCAGCAGAAGCTATTTATATGCATACTGCAAATGAATTACCTCAATCTATGTTGGCTTTCCAACAAATGCAATATGCTGAAGCAGAAGCAATTACAGGGGTTAAATCATTTAGTGGTGGTATTGATGGTAATGCATACGGACAAGTAGCTGCCGGTATGAGCCAAGCGGTAACAGCGATTAACCAACGTGAAGGTGATATCATGTTCCGTATCTCTAAAGGTTTAGAGAAAGTTGGTAATAAGATTCTAGCTATGAATATGGAATGGTTAGATGAAGAAGAAGTTATTTCACTTACTCAGTTCCAATTTGTTACTGTACGTAGAGAAGATTTAAAAGGTGATTTCCATTTAGCAGTTAGAATTAAATCTAATAGTGAATCAGAAGGTAAAGCACAACAACTTACTTTCATGGCTCAAACATTAGGTGAATCTGCCGACTGGGGATTACGTAAACTTATGTTAATGGAGATTGGTCAATTATATAACTTAGATACATTTGTATCTGCTATTAAAGATTATGAACCTCAACCTGACCCTATTCAACAAGAAATGGCTCAAGTACAACTTGAACTTGAAAAAGCTAAACTTGCTAAAGAACAAGCTGAAGCTGAATACTACCAAGCTCGTTCTGCGTTTATTGATGCTCAAATCGGTAATACTCAAGCAGACACCGACCTTAAAGCTCTTGACTTTATGGAACAACAAGAAGGTGTTAAACATGCTCGTCAAAGAGAGATTGTTCAAGCTCAAGCAGAAGCACAAAACAAAGGTAAGATTGCTACTGAACTTCTTAAAGGACAAAATGCCTTACAAAAAGCTCAAATGGACAATGATACTAAACGTGCAGTAGCTGATGCTAAAGGTGATAGTAAAGAGGATAAAAAACCAAAAAAATTATCACAAAGAGCACAAAATAGGGAAAATGCTAGACAAGCACAGAATAATTTAAGAAAATTGCCAAATCCTGAGCTAGGTGCTGTTCCAGATGGATTATTCAAGGCAGATGGTTTAGGTAACTATATTCGTGGTGATGGCAATACTGTACAGAACCAAATCTAATAGACTAACATAAGAGGACTATAAAATGGTTGAAGATAACCTAATTGAACAAATTGAACGTGAACGTAAGAACCAAGCACTTATCTTAGAACGTGCTGAAGCATTATGGCGTTTAATGGATAATCCAGATTTTAGATTAGTATTCCGTGATTATTATCAAGGTTTGTACTTACAACGTATTGTAAAAGAAGACCTAGCTACAGCAACTGCAGATATTACTAAACAGTCTGCAGTAGACCGTATTAAATCTATTGGTTTATTTGACCAATTTATTAAACAACTCGATTCAGAAGGCATGTATGCAAAATCTTTTATTCAAGCTTCTGATGAAGAGTTAATTGCAGCTTATACTGATACTGACAGGGGTTAATATGTCGGAGTATAAACTTCCTGAAAGTGTGTCATTATTGACACGTGAAAGTGTGAAGCATAAAGTAGAGTTACATAATCTTATTGCTAATGGTGGAGCTAATTCCATTGATAGTTTAGAGAACTATCTACATCTTAAACTTATTGAGTTAAAAGATAGATATGAACGGGATAAAGACTCTTCTAGTGAAGATTACTTAAAAGGTATTAAAAGTCAAATTGACAATGTAGAACGAGCTATTCATGAAATAAGACAATATGAGAATTATATTACTAATGAACATTGTCTTAATATTACTAAGCTTAATCGCATTGATGAGTTTAAAGCACTGTTAGCAAATGACCATGCTTGGACTCGTTCCGGATACCTATTAAAAGAATTTGAGGTCTAATAATGACTACTGAAAATACTACGAATCAACCTGTAGAAGTACAAGATAATTTAGACATTGGTTCAGTACTAGCAAGTGCTACCGATGAACAACTAGAAAATGTAGATACCTTTGAAGAGTTTATGGCTCAACAAGGTGTACAACCTGAACAACCTAAAGAACAGGAAGAAACACTTAGTGATAACCAAGCTCCAGAAGAGACTACTAAAACTTCAGAATCTGAACCAGAACAACTAACTGGTGAAGCAACTGAAGAAACTACTGAGCTTACTGATGCAGAGTTCAGACAACTTGTTACTGCAAGTTTCAGAGCAAATCATCAAGATGTACAAGTAGATAATCCTGACGACATTAGAAAACTAATGCAATTCGGTATGAACTATCACAAGAAGATGGGTGAACTAGCTCCACACCGAAAAATTTTAAAATCGTTAGAACAAAATGGTTTACTAGAAGCAGACAAGATTAATTTCGCTATTGACCTACTTAAAGGTGATAAAGCAGCAGTTGCTAAATTCCTTAAAGACCAGTCAATCGACACTTATGAATTGCCTGACTTAGAAGAAACCCCGTATCAACAAAAAGACTATTTACCTACTGATGAACGTGTAGCATTTGATGAAAAGACACAAGAGTTACAAGGTTCTGAAGCCGGTCAGCGTGTATTAAGCTATGTTAAGAATTTGGACCAAGATAGTTTCTATGAAATCTATACTAATCCAGTTATTCTAGATAACTTACAACGTCATGCTGAAAATGGTTTAATGAATGATACACTCGCTGTTCTTGAAAAAGAATATGCACTAGGTAAAGTTCCTGCAAACATTAAGCCTATTGATGCTTATGGTTTTGTAGCAGAACAACTTCAAAAGCAAAATCCAAGTAAGTATGAGCCTAATTACCGTGCTCCAAAAGTAGTAGGTAATAACTTGGCTCAGAACCAAGCACCTAAACAATCAGCTCCAAAAGCTCCGTCTAGTGCTGGTATTCCTAACAATACTCAAGCTCCACAAAGACAACAATCTTATAGTGGTATTGATGCGTTGTTGAATGCTGATGAAAATGAATTAGCTAAATACAACAGTTGGGAAGAATACTTACAAGCTAACAATATTAATTTTTAAGGTAACAAATTATGGCAGTTAATTCTCCAATCGACACTGCAACACAAGCAGATGTAAACACTATGGCTAATGCCCATGCTCCAAGTATTGGTTCACCACGTGCTAACTTATACAATGACCCACAAGGTCTACGTGGTACTCCAGTACAATCTTCTGTTGGTTCACAACAATATGAACGTATTTTCTATACAAAGAAAATCATTCCAGCATTAGCAAAAAAACGTAAATTCTCTAAATTAGCAGATACTATCGCAATGCCGAAGAATCAAGGGCAACGTATCCGTGCTGAAGTAGATATTCCTTTACTTCACGATGCTAACTTAAACGACCAAGGTATTGACGCTCGTGGCGTACATATCCGTAATGGTAACTTCTATGGTTCTTCTAAAGATATCGGTAAAATCTTAGGTGCAATGCCGGTATTAACTGAAGAAGGTGGTCGTGTAAACCGTGTTGGTTTCTCACGTGCATGGACTGAAGGTACATTTAACAAATTTGGTTTCTTCTATGAGTATTCTCAAGATTTAGAAAACTTCGATTCAGACCCACAAATTGTTTCTCGTATGTACCAAAAAGCTATGGAAGCAGCAGAACAATTAACTGAAGACTGCTTACAAGCTGACTTATTAAACGGTGCAGGTACTATCGTATATTCAGGTAATGCTATCTCTGATGATACTATGGACCAAACTTCATTGATTTCTTATCAAGCAATCCGCCGTTTATCTCGTGCATTAGACGATAACCAAACTCCACGTGAAACCAAATATATCTTTGGTTCAACTAACTTAGATACTCGTACTGCAACTACTTACCGTACATTATTCGTAGGTCCTGAAGTTCTTAACATCTTAGAACAAATGAAAGACCACTTCGGTAACCCAGCATTTATTCATGCTCACCAATATGGTGCAGGTATCTCTAAACTTATGGAAGATGAAGTTGGTATCATCGACAAATTCCGTGTTGTTTATGTAGAAGGTATGTTAGGTTGGATGGGTGCAGGTGCTCCAGCAGACCCACAATTCGGTCTTGCACAAGAAAATGGTAAATACAACATTTACCCAGCATTATGTATCGGTACAGATGCATTTACTTGTATCTCATTCGATGGTTCAAATGGTGTGAATAACAAATTCCAAATTCATCACCAAAAACCAAATCAATCTTACAGCTTGTTAGACCCATACGGTGAAATTGGTTTCGTATCTATTAAATGGTGGTACGGTATCATGTTCAAACGTCCAGAACGTATCGGTGTTATCAAAACTGTAGCTCCAATGTAATATTGGATTAATTTATAGGGGTTCACTCGAACCCCTTATTTCCTAGAAGAACAGAATAGAAGGAACGACAATATGTCTATTGAACAAACAAATGTAAACGTATCTGCTGATGAAGTGGAAATCAACGAACGTGATTATTGGAAAGAACAAGCAAATATTCGTGGTGTATCTTATGCAAACAATATCACTACAGCGAAATTAAAAGAATTAGTACAAGCTCGTATTGCAGAGCAAGAAGCTACTAATTCAGGTGGTACTAGAGGTCGTCAAAGCTTAGAGAAATTAGCTCCAGAAGTATTAGCTAATATCGACAAAGCTACTGCTTTAGTACGTTTCCAAATTAATGTATTAGACCCAAGTAAACAAGACTGGACTGCTATTACTGTAACTGCAGGTAACGCTAACTTCTCACCAATTAGACGTGTAATTCCTTTAAATGCTCCTGTATGGCATGCAGAACGTATCTTAGTAGAAGTATTGAAAACTATGAAGTATGCTCATCGTAAATCTGAAAGACATCCTCGTTTACGTCAGCATATTGATAATATGTCCAAACCTAAGTATTTACCATGCTTTAATATTGTAGAACTTCCTCCACTTACAGAAGAAGAATTAAAAGCACTTGCTGAACAACAAGCGGTAAACAATACTGGACAATCTGAAAACGATTAGTAACAATAGCCTAGTTAGTTTAAAAATTAGCTAGGCTTTTTTAATGGAGATTATATGACAAATCTTAATAAGTTTTTAGGTACACCTATTACCGGTATCGGTAAACAATATGATGTATCTCAATTTGCAAATGACGGTCTTACAGGTGAAGCTGTAGTTGATAGATTTATCAATATGGCTAGTGCTAAGGCTGTTAAACCATTTGATGAAGAAGGCAACCACATTGGTGCAGGATATGAATTTGATAAAGTAGTAGATGGGGATTCTGGCTTTGCTACTTCTGCTCAAGCATGTAAAAACATCTGGTTATGTGTACCAAATATCAATATTCCGGATAGTGTAAAGAATTTAGGTTTTGATGCAGAAGATGGTACAAAGTATAAATGGAAAACAGTTGAAGATGTAAATAAGATTGCTGACGAAATTGATAATATTCCTGATGCTCATCAACTGGTTCAATTCTTATCTGATGCATATAAACAAACTGAAATTTTTGACTTACTCAATCCTAAGTTACAAAAAGCTATTACGGATTATCGTGATAAGTATCCACTTCGTACTATTGAAGATTATGCTGACTTATCTGCTTACTTGAATGCACCTTTCAAAAAACTTGATATTGAAGTTGCTACAGAAAATGAAGAACTCAAAAAGATTCTAGAAGCTTTAGATAAACTTGGTTTAGAAGACCTAGATATTCCTTTAGTCAAAGTAGAAAACACTGACCTTACTACAAGAGAAGTAGATGGTACAGGTGTATTTGATTTCATTGGTTCAAGTGTTATGAACCAGTTAGAAATGATGACTAATAGAAATCTTATTTCTAAAGCTGATGTAGCAAATGTGTACTCTACTTTATTGGTTCAAGGCTTACAAACTTCTGCACAGTATGCATTAGAGAAAGCTAATATCTTGAACCAATCTTATGCAATGAGAGTTCAAGCAGTACAAGCAGCGGTAGTAGTATTACAAGCAAAAGCTCAAATGCTTATGCTACCTATTCAGTTACGCTTACAATATGCTCAGTTAGAAGCTCAGCTTAAACAAGTAGAATTATTGAAAGTACAAACTGAACTTGAAAAAGAAAAATATCCTCAAATCCAAGCTCAGACTGATTTAATCTTAGCTCAAACTGATGCACAAAGAATTCAAAATGAGCATCTTAAAGAACAAGCTTATATCCTTCAAGAACAAGTTAAACAAGCTGGTATTGCTACTCAATTACAAACTTTACAACTTGACCAACAAGCTCTTGCAAATAATAAACTTGTTGAAGATACCAAACTTACTGATGCTCAAACTCAATTACAACTTAAACAGGTAATGTTAGCAGATGTTCAAAAAGTACAAGCTAAAGCAGCTATTAAACTCCAAGCACAACAACTCGAAAAAGAGAAAGAAGGTTTGGCATTGGTTAAAGCACAAACTGCTGCAGCATATGCTCAATTAGCTGCGTTAGAAGAGCAAATTAAAGCTGCTAAAGCTCAATATAATGACCGTATTGATGGTAAACCTGTTGGCGGTGTATTGGGTGCTCAGATTGCTGTAAACAAAGCACAAGCTGTAGGATTTGAACGTGATGGTTTCATTAAGTTTATGAACCAAGCACAATCAGGTTGGGCTGCGAAGAAAACAGCAGATATTGCTACTATGGCTCCATCTTCATACTCTGCACTTGGTATTGACCGTATGATGACATGGGCAGCACATAAAATGTTTAATATGCCTATTGATACATTTGCAATGCCAGATGGTTATGCAGACTATATTACTGATGATGAAATGGATGCTAAAGTTGCAACCAAAACATCAGCAAATAACCATAAATAGGAGTAACTAATGGGGTTAGGCACTACAAGGTATTACCATTATTTCACGCAGTATTCTGATGAAATCAATGGTAACTATATGTCAGACCCTATTGCTACTTATGCAGCAGCAGCAGTAGCAAAAGGTGATGATATTGGTTCAAGTGTTGTAGAAGCTTTACAACAAGGTAGAGGTGTACACCTTAGAAGATATTACCAATATGCACGAGCAAGATTTGGTAATAGATTCTGGAATTGGAATTTAAAGACTCTAACCGGTAATACTGCAGGTACAAAGCTTGATAAGAAAATGGCTAAGATATTTATTCCAAGTTCTAAGCCATATACTTATATTGCATCTACAACACCTGAATATCATAAACTTGGTCCATACTTGAACCAACGAGTAAAAGACGCTTATGGTATTGATGAGTTTAATGATACTTACAATAGTAAACAGTATGAAGCTACTGCTGTAAATAAAACTGATAAAGGTGCAACAGTACTCAGAACTGTATCTGAACCAAGAGAATACTTGTATTTGTCTGACTTACCTGAGCCTAGTATTGGTGTAATCTATTGGGATTATTCTGAACCAGAATACAAATCATCTGCTACATCTAGTGAGATTTATTTTGAAGAAAAGATTCCTAGTGGATATCCTAAAACTGTCGGTAATAAAGTTCTTCTTAAAGAATGGGCAGAAGCATATAACCCATTTGGTGATAGTGAATCTGGTTCTGTTTATATGGATTCTAAATCTGAAGAAGAATTAGATAAAGAACAAGATACTGAGTCTAAAATTAATATTAACTATACTCGTAAGATTTACCGTAGATATGCAGAAGTTAAAAAGATAAATACTCATAACTTTGGTAGTGGTGACCCAGATTATACTTATGATTATATAATTACTACTGAAACATATGAAATTACATATAACAAAGAAAGCTTTGCTTATATGACTGAATCCGGTTTAACTAATTCATCTGCATTAAAGTTTTTTATGGATAGTCGAAAAGACCCATCAAGAATTTCAGCAGGTGAGATATCTTCAAAAACTGACCCAAGTGTATTTAAGTTATACCCGTATCTTCCTGTAAAAGATTTTGGTGAAGATGCTTGGGAAGAAACTTGGTTAGTTCCTAAACTTGGTCCTAATGATGAGATTGTAAAACTTCAACGTATTATTGATGAAGCTTTGAAAAAACAAGCTGAAGATAAACAATATCAAATAGACCATGAACCAAACCAATCTAATCCAAGATTAAAATCTAGGGATAAGAAATCAGATAGAAAAGATAGTTCTAAACTCTATACTTATAATGATCAGCAATACACACTTAGAGCTTTACAGAGACGATTAGATAGATACCTTTCGCAAAAGCGTAAGGTTAAGTTTAATAAGTTACACAACCCTGCTAAAGAACTATCTGAAAGTGCTACTAAGAGACATATTGATAATCTAGCTGAAATGCTTGGTTTAAATTATGAAGCTATTGCATCTAGTATGATTGCTGATAAAAACTATCAGAATGGTACAACAAATACTAGACAACGTTCTATTATGTGCTCTGTAAATTTCTCATCTAACATTGCAGAAGTTCAAGCGTATTGGTTCTATATGATTAAACGTTTATACAGGCTCTATGGTGAAGAAAGAGACTTCGCTGAATGGAATGTAGCAGTAGCTAATGCAACCAGTCTCTATGACCTTCCTATGAAGCATTTTACATGGAAGAATCAGTCAGGTTTAGATTATGGTGGTATGTCATGGATGTATATTCGTAAGATTGAATTGAATGGTTCATTACGTAAGATTAAACGTTATCGCAGATTAAAAGAAATTAAACGTGGTAAACCAATCACAATAAATAGTATTGATGAGTTGAAGTCTCTTATTGAACCTCCAAAAGAATTTGCAGAAGATACTTATCATACTTCTAAGAATGGTACTCAACATAACATTGGTGGACAGAAGTATACTACTTCTGGAACATTTGATAGAAATTTAGATATTGGTACTGTGTTCAAAGACTTTAACTATACATTCTTCTGTAAAGAAGGTAATAATGGTAAACTTGAAGTTTATGCTGTAGCTGGTTTATGTTTCTATTCTAAGATGATTCAAAAGATTCATTGGGCTACTGCATGGTTTGACTTAAGTTTACAGTATGCTAGAAATCATAATAAATATATTCCTAAGAAGAAAGATTTTGAAGCTACTTATGATATGAAACATCGTATCAGTAAACGACACTATTATATTACCCGTATGTCACATTTTGGCGTAATGCCGGTAGATTATAATGTTATTCGCAGGGTTGGTGGTGCAGAACTTGAACGTATGTCACAACGTATACCTATACTATACGGTTTTACTCATACAGAAAGTAAAGGTAAAGCTAAATGGGTTAAGATTGTAATGCATGTAGTTCAAGCAATTATTGCAGTAGTTGGTACCATTTTTGCAGCACCTTCTGGAGGTTCATCCGCTGCTGGTGCGGCTGCAGCGAATGTAGCAATTCAAACTTTAATTAGAGCAGTTGTAGTATCTATTATTACATCTTTAGTATTTAAATATGCATTAATGCCTTTATTAAAAGCTATTGGCTTAAGAGGTATTATTGCTTTAATCGTAGCTGTAATTATTATGATTGCTGCTTCATACCTTGGCGGTCAAATGAGTAATAACCAATCTGCTATGCCTTATGGTTCAGAAGTAGGTAAACAAACTGCTACTCAAGCTAGTGCAGAAGTGGTAAAAAGTACCAGCCAAACTGTTATAGATTCATTCATACAATCTGTGAAAGAGTCGTTTAATAATGTGATTAATACTATTAAAAGTCTTGGAGAATCTGCTACAAATCTTACTGCAGAATCTGTAGCACAAAGTGTTAAAGAAGGTATTACAAGTGGCTTAACTCAATTAACTAATATGAGTTCATTTGAAGCTTTAAGTATGCTAACTAAGGCTGGGTTAGAAACATATAATTCTGAAAATGCTAAAAAGATGGCAAATATCCAAATACAGTCTGAAGAGGAGACTGCAAGATATAATGCTGCACAGCGTGAATTAGAAGAGTTACAGGAAACAATTAAAAACGCATCTTATGATGTTAAAGCAGTGTTGGAAGCACAACGGTTAAGATACAGAATGTATGACCCAACATCATTTTTAGCATCAAATACAACACCGGATACTTACTCGGCATCGTTCGATTATTTATCTAACTTTATTAACATGAAACTAAATGTAGACCCTGCTACTACAGATGTAGCAATGACACCTGACTTTAGTTTCGCTAATCCTTATAAAATATCATAGGAGACAATTATGGCAGTTCCTATTATTTGGAATGGTACAGATGCTAATAACTTAGCATTTAATAACAATATTGGTCGAAATTGGGATAATGGATTTGGTCTTTGGGGAGATACTCAAACATTCGGATTCCAAAATAATTCACCTATTTTTAATGATTTACAAAGTAAGTATGGATGGTCTGCTGATGAAGTAAATTATTTAAAAGCTAATCCTCAACTACAAAATCAATTATTCCAAAATGGTACGTTTTCCTTGAATAATGGTAATGTAATTAAAGCTGGTGACATGAATGCACGTTCTCAAGTACAAGCAGCTATGAATGGTAATGGTACTACTGGTGGTGGACTATTTGGTGGTACAGGTACTGACCAATTTGGTAACAAAACATTTGCAGGTGGTACTGGATTACAATGGGCTGGTTTTGGTGCTAACTTAGGTTTAGGTTTATGGGGTGCATATCAACAACATAAACAAACTAAACTAGCTCAACAAGCATTTGAAGAACAAAAAGCTTTACAACGAGCTAACTATAAAATGCAAGCTAAATCGTTTAATAACAGTCTTAGAAACCAACAATCCGGTAGAGGATTTGTTGGTATGTCTGGTTCAGCTAAACGTACATTAGGTCGTGAATACGATGCAAGAAAAGCAGAGGAAACTTACTAATGGCAATTGAGTGGAAACCTATTGAAGGTGGATTTGGTTCAGTTATGGAAACAGCTTTAGCTCAGTCTAAACAACTCGCTCCACAACAAATAGATATTACACAAGGTTTCGGGGGTAGATTTGTTACCCCTGAAGAATATTATACAGCAAAAAATAATGCTGCTTTATCTGCATTAGATATTGAACCAACAGAACAAACAAGTGCATTAGGTGCTCTTGCAGCAAATAAACAAGATGTATTATCTCGTCCTACACAAGAAGTATCACCTTCATCTGTAGCTTCATCTATTTCTAATGTAGTAGCAGGTACTCCAAACAAAGGGAAATACTCTGCACTCTATGGAGAAAACTTTAATAAGTATGCTCCAATGATTGTTAAAGAAGCACAAGCTCAAGGTGTAGACCCTAATACATTATTGTCTATGACGTATATTGAGTCTAAGTTTGACCCTAATGCAGCAAATAGTGCTTATGGTGGTTTGCATCAAATTAGTAAATCTCAGCATAGTAAATGGGCTGACCCAGAGTACAATACTCGTGAAGCTTTAAAATTATATAAAGCAAATGAAGCTTATGCTCGTAAACAAGGTATTACATTTGATGTAGGAAATGCTTATTTATTTCATCAACAAGGTTTAGGTGGAGCTACAGCTTTATTAAAAAATCCTAACCTATCTGCTGCAGAAGCTTTAAAGAAAACTTCTCAATGGAAAAATAAAGATGTATCTTGGATTAATAAAAACGTTATCGAAGCTAATGGTGGTAGAGCCGGTATGAGTGCTACTGAGTTTGCTAATCTATGGCGTAATAAAGCTAACGAAGTATATGCAAACGTTAGAAGTAGAGAAGCTCAACTTGGTGGATGGGCTAATTATTTAAATAATAGAGGTTAGTATGGCTGAAATTAAATGGTCAAATGTAGATGGTTCTGCTTTAAATGGTGCAGCATCAAATGCAAATAATGCAGTAAATAACTACGTTAGAACTCTTTTTGGTATTGGTTCAAATGTAGAAGACTTTACTGACAAATTACAAAAACGTTCTGACGAAACTGCAAAGTGGAATCGTAATCAGAATACACAACAAATTATTAGCAAAATGCATGATGCTGATAGTCTTGATGCAATGAACCAACTACAAGCACAAGGTATCGGCAATGCTCAAAATGCCCTTAATCAATTTGGTGGACAAGTAGATTTAGCAGCATTAAATGAAGCAAAAGCTACATGGGCAACTGATACAGAGAAACGTGCATCTGCTAAAGATAGTTTATTAGATTATTCACCTGAACAGAAAGAGCTTATGTCTGAAATCCAGAATGATATTCTTACTGGAAATATTGAAGCTGCTCAAGCTAAGTTAAATACAGGTAAATTTAGTAATAAACAAAAATCTGACTTAGTAAATAGTGTTTACAAAGCTCAAGAAAATAATAAAGAGTTTAATCTTAAGTATGCAGATACTGCCGGTAAGTTTGCTAACTCACAGCTTGAATATCAAAAAGCACAAGCTGAAGTTCAAAAATATGAAAACGAGTTTCTTGCTGCAAACGATGATACTTCTGTATCAAGAGCTTTATTAGCAAAAGACCCTACTTATCTTAAATTACTTGGTAATGTCGAAGCATTAGGTCAAACTACTAACTTAATTAAATCTCAACTTGATATGTATGGTTCAAGTAAGATTCTCAATGGTGGTAAGTATGCTCCAAAGCTTCCTACTGATACTGCTCCATCTGTAGGTACTGGTTCAGTTGAACCAACTGCTTCAGTGCAACCTACTCAAGAAGCTGTAGAAGCTCAACAAGCTTTGAACCAAGAAAATCCTAATACTGTATCTAGTGTAGCAGAACGTGTAGCTCAGATTGCTGCAGACCCTAAAGCACAAGCTACTAAACCAAAAACACAAGATGATTTTAAAGATACCCTTGCTGATTCTGGTTTTAGTGACCGTACTGGTAGTACTATTCCAGAAGGATTACAGCCTACTTTCAATAAATTAATTAATGGGGATATTGATATAAATTCTGCGGATGGCAAGAAAAATCTAGCATTATTGGAAGCTTCTATCAATGATAGAATTAAAACTTTCAATAAACGTACTGGCAGTAATATTCAATCTGTTACCCTTCCTACAACACAAGTAGGTTTAGCAGATTGGAAAAGAAAAATGGCAACTCGTAAAGAAGCTCTTAACCAAGAACATCAAATAGCTTTGAATGAAGCTTTTGGTATTAAACATACTAATAATCCAAATGATATTGACCCAGTAAAAAATATTCTTAAATACGCTTTATCCGAAAGTCAGTATTCAAAAGATGATGCTAAATATCAAACTAAAGACGATGTTATTGAAGCTCTTAAACAAGATAAGTATGCTAAACAGGGTTGGTTTGACGGTAATGACTTACAAGAACGTGCGGTTAAGCTTCTAGATAGATTTGAACCAAAAGAAGTAATGCGTATTATCAACAGTGTTACATCAAATGGTACTCGTGAAGCTAAGGGTATACTTAATCCATTTGAAAATGATGAATACGGTGCTATTGATGATTTAATTCGAAATGTAGATAAAGACCCTTCACTTCTTCAAGAACTTCGCCGTCAAGTAGAAGATGTTAAGAAAGTAAATGATAATAAAGTTAGTGGATTAGATATGATAATTCCTATTGGACAAGCAGCTTCTGTAGATGCTTCTGATAGAAATGCTTACGGTAAAGAATATGTAGAATCTAAGCATGCTATTAATCGTAAAGTAGATTCTGAAGTTAAAGCTAAACAAGCAGTAGAAGATTTAAAACAGAAAGCTGATATTGCTGAAACTAATACTGCTATCAATGATGTTGCAGAAAGATTCTCTGCAGATACATTAAAAGCTTTATTGGAAGAGGGTACTTTAGATACTGCTACTCAAATTAAAGCTTATGTGGCTTTAGGTAATAAAGTTCCTACTGATTTAGATGAAAAAGAGTTAGATAAAATCCGAAATACTCTGTTAGAATTACCTGCGGAAAAACTTAAAACATTGATTCAAAGTAAAGTAAATACTGCTACATTAAAGAAAGAAGCAGATAGATTACGTAAAGAACTGAAAGATAAAGATTTACTAACTTCAGACCTTGAATCTAAACTCAAATCTATTAATTAATGGAGAAGCTTATGGCTGGATTTATTAACTGGAATAATATGGGGAGCATTACTGATACGTCAGATGCGATTGATGAAAGAGAACAGGCTTACGAGCCTGTTCAATTTGATAGTAATTCTTGGACAAATATTGGTATTGCAAAACAAAGAGCTATTACTCCAACAGCACCTACTGCGTATGAGCAACGTAAATCATCCTTAGAAGAAGCTACAGAAAGAAATAAAGCTATCTTAGGGGATAAGTTAGCTCAAGATGCTCAGAAGCGTGATGAGCTTCTTATTGCGTCTGGTGCAGATGAAAATCAGGTTAATCAGAATAGACAGATTCAAACTGAAATTAAAAACAAAGATAGTTTAGAACGTATTCAGAATCATATTGCTTCTAAATCTGACCCATTAAATAAAGTTAGTTTCTTTGATGAAGATTTAGAAAACGCTATTCATAATCTTAGCCGAAACGAAGTTATTGAGTTATATGCAGGTAAACCAGAACTTAGAGATTATATTCTAAGCCAACAAGGTTATGCTGCAAACCAATTAGCTAAAACTGGTTTGTACAGTGATAGTGCTGCATCTGTATTTGGTAACTTAGCCTCTGTTGGTTTAGGTGCAGCAGGTGAAGAAGCTGCTTTATTAGACTGGGCTAACTATACTGCTAAATCTCTCACTGGTTCATCTGAAAGTGAGAAGACTAAAGCTATTACAGAAGGCTTATCTAATAAATTAAATAACCTTAATGATGAGTATAGAAATACTTCTGCTCGTTTATCTGATGAAGCTACTGCTGCAAGACAAGAACTTACTGATTGGGAATACGATAAGAAAATTGCTCAACAGAAAATTAATGGTCTTCGTGGTTCAGAAGTTAATCAAGATACTGTTGGTAGAGAATTATCTAAAGTTAAAGATGTACTGTCAGATGGTTATCAAGTTACTAAAGAAATTGCTCAAGAAGTCCCAAGTACTATTGCAACTCTTGGTGTAGCAAAAGGTATAACTTCAGGTGCTAAAGCTATAGCAAAAGCTGCTTCTAAAGATAAGATTAAATCTAATCTTGCTAAAGAAGAAGCTAAGTATATTGCTCAACAAAAAGCTAAAACTGAACTTACTGAAGATGCTATTAAAGCTACACCTGAATTTGCTAAAGCTCAGGAAGTAGCTAAGAAAAATATTGATGCAGTATTTACACGTAAGTCTCAAAAACATTCCGGTAAGATTATTACTGGTTGGGAAACTGTAAGTTCTGGTGCTCAAAATGGTGTACCTGCTTATAGTGATGCAGCTTCATTTATCTTAAACCAAGATGATACATCATTTAAAGAATCTAAAGGTTTTAAAGATTTACAGAAAGAGAATCCAGATATTACTGTAGATGATGCTAAACAAGTATTAGCAAATAAAGCTGGTGAAGAAGCTATGCTACGTGCATTCTTCTCATCTGCTACTCTAGGTGCTGCATTCTCTAATGCTGAACGTAAACTATTTGATAGATTATTCAAAGGTAAATCTTTAGCCACTATTAAAGAACGTGCTAAATCATTTGGTATTTCTGTTGGTTCAAATGCTGCACAAGAATTTGGTGAAGAAGCTTCATCTAAACTATTCTCTAACTTAGCGATTAACAATGCGTTAGGTTATAAAGCTGTTGATGAATCACGAGATGTATTGTCATCTGGTTTATATGGTGCAATTACTGGTGGTGCTACAACTACTCTTACTAATACACCTGAATTGATTGGTTCAGCTAAAAAAGCTGGTATTAATAAACTTAAAGATATTCGTAATGAAGTTTTAGATAATAAGAAAACTAAAAATACTGCAGAAGCATTTGATGGAAGTATTTCTTCAGATGAGATTAAGCAAGATTCTAAATCATTTAGAGAATCTCAAAAAGAAGCGTCTAGCATTGTATCTCAAGCTATTGCTGGTAAAGAACTTACTCCAGAGCAACAAACTCGCTTAGATGAAATTAATACCCAAAATGCTAAATTAGATGATAAATATGAATCTGCTATTACAGAAACAACAAAAATGCTTAAAGATGTAATATCTAGACGACAAGCTCTAGATGACTTTGCTGAAAGTGAAGGTTCTGATACAGAAGAAGGTTTCCAAAAATTTATTGATATGAGTATTGATACTCTTAAAGCAGGTGGTGTAGCTGATGCTCAATTAGCTTCTATTGAATCTAAACTATCTAAAGCTTCTTTAGCTGAAAAAGCCATGCACTATAACAATATGGTTAATGATTTAATGGATTCTCTTTTAGATAAAAGAGATGCTCAAATCGCTGCTAAAGATGCTCAATTTAAAGGTATTGATACTACTATTTCTACTGAATCTCATGAAAAAGATTCTGTGAATCCTACTGCATTATCTAGTTTAAATTTAGACGATGTAAATCCAGAAGATATTAAGGTATCTGGTGATACTGTATCTGTTAAAGGTAAAGATTATTCTAAAGATGATGTAACAGCTTCTCTTACTAATCACATTAAGAAACTTAGTTTTGATAAAGAAATTCCTTTAGGTAAAGAAGTTGAACATCTTAAATCTAGCCTGAATAGTATTAAAAAGCTAGAAGCTCTACATAAAGATTTAGAAGCTAAAGGTATTAAATCTACTATCAATTTTGGTGCTTTATTTAAAGCAATGAATAAAGTAACTAAAGGGTTAAATACTAATAATATTTCACCTGCAGAAGCAGTTACCTTACAAGAACAATTATTTGGTTCAAAATATAAAGGTAAAGTAAATCGTGGTTTATTACATTACGCTAAAGAAGCAATCTTAAATAATGGTAGATTATCTACCAATAGTAGATTAGCTTTATCTAAATTTATTCGTTCACAGACAGGTAAAGCTGCTGCTGTACAGAATATGCTTAAACAAATGCGTAATGACATTCTAGATGGTAAATTTAATCCTGATGGTTACACCTTTGATAATGAAGATACTAAATCTCAATTAACACAATCAGGTGAACATCGTAAATTTACTTCTGTTGAGCAAGCTGAAAAATATGCAAAAGCTGTTAGACGTATTCAAAATGAATTTTTAAACTTTGCTACAGATGTTGCTACTAAAGCGTTTAGTTTTAATGAAAATACTGAACCAACTCAAACTGTTAAAGCAGAAGAATCAGTAACTCCAACTAAAGAAAATAAAGAAGCTATTTCAGAGAATACTACTGAAGAAACTGATGTTAAAGCTGATAAGCCAGCAGAAGAAACTAAACCGGCTCCTCAAGATGAAGATAAAGATGAAGATGATGAAGTAACTGGTACAAAAGAAGTAATTGATGAACCAGAAGCTCAAGTAAATACTGAATCTATTGAAGTTACTCCGGAATCTAGTTCTTCTAATGAAGCTCTCTATAATTTAGTTGATGAATTTCATCCAGAAAGTAACGAAGAAATCAAAAAAGATTTAGCTAAACTATCTGAACCAGACTTAGAAAACCTATTGCTTAAAGTATCTAAAGAATTTAAAGCAATGGCATTACCTATGTTCTCTGCTATTGTAGATTATGCTACTAAAAACAAATCTATTAACTTTAAAACACTACTCAATAATCTTAAAAATAAAGGTACATTCAATGAGAATAATCTTAAATTTATTGAAACGATGCTCAAAGATGACTTAGATTGGGTTGTAGGTAATATTTTATTTAATAGATTGGTTCAGAATATTCAAAGTTTACCTAAAGATGTTAAATTGTTTGAAACAGTGAACGGTAGACCTAGAGTAATTACTAGCGAAAAAACTAAATTATTAAATCAAGTAGCAGATGAAATTACATCAAGCATTTCTTCTAAAGTAAATGTATATGCTACTAATGAAAGTTTATCTAGTATTGCATTAAACAAAGATAATCAAGATAAACTAATTAGTCTTATCCATCAAAATTTACAGACACCTGCAAATAAAAAATGGATATCAGATACTACTGCAAATTACGCTAAAACTGACCCTAGCATGAACCAAGAATATTCATATATGGTTAATGGTGATAAATACACTATGCCTATGTGGTTAGCGTTAGAGTACCGTAATAAAGGTATTTCTTTTGACCAATCAGAATTAAAAGATTTAGGTATTAATAACATCAAAGAATCAGTAATTACTACTCACTATGATGATTTATTAAATATTGCTGAAGGCGGGGATAGCTCAGAATTAGTTAAATCTCTTGGATTATCTTCTGATGAAGATATTGAGTTTATTCATAATACTGCAGCATTGCTTAAAGCTGTAAAAGACCATTTATATAAATCTGTTCCGGAATTATTAAAAGACCCTTCTAAACAGTCTTATGGTTTAGGTATCTCAGGTATTTATAATTTCTTACAATTAAATACTGATGAAAATGGTAAAACTGCTGTAGTTATTCCTAAAGAATTGGTTCAGTTAATGACATCTAATGTTTTAAATGGACTTCAAACCATGAATAATCTTACTTCAGCCAATACTAAAGAAACTGAAGATTTCTTATTTGGTCAAGGATACTCATTAGAAGTGTTAGATACATCTAATGGTTCGTATCAAAATAAAAAAGTAGAGTTGGATGTAAGTTCTCTTGGCTCTAACCAAAATCATTTAGTATCTCAAATAGGTACTAAAGGTATTCAATTCTTAGGGGTTAAATCTAACCAACAAAATACAGCGTTATACCAAGCTATTGCTACATCTTTAGGTGTAGAAACTCTAAACTTTATCCAAGAACAAGGTGTACTTAAAACTCAACAAGTAAATCAATTTATTCCAACTAGTTCAGATAAAAAACCTGAACCAGTAAACTCATATAAATTTGTAGCAGTTAATTGGGGTAAACTTGAAAACAATCCATTGCTACGAGATATGGTTAAATTTGCTAATACTGAATTAGTAAATAAAGTTTTAGGCGTAAATACTGTAAGCAATGATTATCAAATCGTAGGTCTTAAAGATAATATTGGAACTCTTACGGCTGAAAATAAACATGTAGCTACTGAGTTTACTTCTGGTAATAACCAAGAAGTTAAAGATGCTCTAAATGTCTATAACAATCAAGAATGGGCATTAGATACTGAGTTCTTAGATTTACAGGATAAATTAGGAAATATCTATGATTTAGCTACTGATGGTTTTGATGAAAACGAAGAAATGACTGAAAAAGCTAGAGCAAGTGCTACCTCTAAAGTTCAACAGTTGTATAGAGCAAAAGAAAAACTTCAAGCTATCATTGAACAAGGTAAAGCTCTAGATGCTAAAGCATTAAAAGATATTCGTTTTAAAGGTTTATATGAACTCATGACTAACAGTCGTGTAAATATGAAGTCTTCTGTAAATCCTCAAAACATCAAGTTTCATCGTGAATCTATGAACTTGGTTCAACGTGATAAAGATGGTAATGAAATTGAGTATTCATTTACTAAACCAGATTTACAAGGAAATAGTCTAGGACAATTCTCTAGAACTGCAGATGATAATGTAAAAATGTTTAGCTTATCTTTGGCTCAAGCACTAGGTGTTAAGATTGAGAAGAAATCTTTAAATGAGATTTTCTCTGAGCTTGATAGTGTACTGGCATTACCAGTAAACCAAGATATGCTTAACCTAATTACAGCTTCTTCTGTAAAAGATGATGCTGCAACTAGAAAAATTGCTAAAGCTTTCCAAAAAGAATATGGAAATGGTGGTCATAGAGCTATTAAAGCATTGATGACTTACAATAACTTTATAAATACAGATTCTAATAAACCATTCGTATCTAACTTATTTTTAGAAGCAGATGGTATTGGTAATGGTATGCATAATATTGTTATGCAATTTAATACTTCTCTTTCTGGAGATATGCTTAAATCTCTTCTTAAAACCGGTGTAATCACTACAGATAGAATTGCAGAAGCATATCAAAAAGCTATAGAACAAGACCCATCTGTATCTTTAGAAACAGTTATTAATAACTTAGAAGGTTCAGCAGAAATCTTCAGTAAAGAGCTTTCATCTGATATTCCTAAAGATGTTTATGAAGATGTATCTAATGTTATGGCTAATAGTATTCAAGATGCATTTATTACTATCAATAATGGTCTTGCTATTCTAAACCAATATATACCACATAATATTGATAGTATTCCTCAGTTTATCCAAGAAGATGGTAAAGCTAGAATTGACCATGCTATTGAGATGATTGAGGATAAATTAGGTGATGTAAATGAAGAAACTCGTTCTTATTTATTAGACAGTATTAAAGCTCTTGAAGGTATATTAGATTCTATTAATTTAATTTCTATTTTAGATTTATCTGGTTCTTTAAAAGATGCTAACACAAAAGAAAGTTTATTAGGTTTATCTATTTCAGATGCAAGTGCTGTAGCAACTGGCGAATATGTTAATGAAATTGTAGCAGAGATTTCTCGTGCATTTGCTAAAGCTGGCGTTACTCCAGCTACTTATGGTGGTAAATTAAATGGTATCGCCCAACAGTTAATTAAGAACGTAATGAGTGATTTAACCTCACTTGCTAATAAGCTTTATACTGGTTCAAATGATATTGCTTCATTTACTCGTAACTGGAATAAGTTTATTACACTAGCCTATTCTACAAATGCATTGCCTACAGAATTTACTTTATATTTCCCTAACGATAAGGAAATGAAATTTGATTTAACTGGTTTACTAAAATCAGAAGAATCTATGGGTAAATTCTTAAATACAGTTCCAGACATTAAAGAAATGATTAATGACATGTTAAATATGTCATTTGATAATAAATATCGTGTGGAATATTCATTAAAATCCGGTGTAGCTAGTTTATTAAATTCAGCAGTTCAACAGATTTATGGTGAAGCTTTAAATATTGCATCACAATTCTTAGCATTTACTGACCCAATGTTTGAAGTATTCCATGATGAATTCTTGAGAAAAGTAGATGATAAGATTTCAGAACGAAACTTAGCTAAAGGATGGGCAGTATATAAAAATGGTAAGGCTACCGTAGTTAATCCAAAAGGTTATGATGGGCTTACTAAGAAAGAATATAAAGATATTCTAAAAACTATGGAGAATCTTCCTGTAGTTGCTACTGCATTCTCTCAAAATAATTCTTTATTAGATTCATTGGTTCATACCGGTATGTCTAATATTAAAACCGCTAATACTCAACAGTTAGGACAGACTTCTATTAGCTCTATCTATAAAAATAGACAAACAGTTGAATTTTTATCTGCAACAATTTCTACTCAAATTAAAGAGTATCAACAAGCAGGAGCAAGTACATTTACAAATACTGTTGTATCTGTTGAATCTAAAGCTCAAGCAGATGCTCAGAAACGAGCTAATAAAGAAGGTAAAGCTTTCCTTAACGTATTTGATGGTGGTGATGCTTTAGCAGCGATTGCTCAAGTTATAGGACAGTATTTAAACGAAGCTTCTTATGCAGGTCATCAATCATATTCTGTAATGGAAGCATTATGGAACATGTATAACAATAGTGATTTATGGAAAGTAGCTAAGTTTATAAATAACTCTTACAACTTACAAAATCACTTAATAAAATCAGGTAATAAAACTTACTTAGATAAACAAAGTGTAAATGCATTAAAACTCTTCCAAGCTATTAAACAATCTGGTTTAGAGCTTAAAGGTTTAGATAAAACTATTGATACAGTAAATAGAGTTTTAAGAATACCTTTAGACTCCCAAATACAGGGTATAGAAGTATTATCTATTGATATGGATGACTTAAATAAAGCTATTACTTCTATTCGTGTAAGAGGCTTAGATAAGTTATTTACTGCAGCTATGGATAAAAAAGCTTCTGAAGTAGCATCCCATAGAGCAACTATGACTGTATTAAACCAATTACCGATTAAATACAATCAGTTTGCTGGTTCATCTAGAGGTGTAACTTTAAATACAGAATCTGCTTTAGCAAACACTATTATTAAAGATTTAATTGATAACCAAATCTCTTCTACAGATGCTTTGGCAAATTATATTAAATCAAATGAAGAGCTTTCTAAGATTTATAAAGATGAGTACCTTAAACAATATGCTACACTTCATCTAAATAAAGATGCTTCGTATAGTGTTAATACTACTTCTCTTAGCAAAGTTATGGCAGATTTAGAAAAAGCAGAAGGTAATTCTACACAAGATACAACATACAAAGCGTTGGTAAATATTATTAAACCTTTAGTTGCAAATATAGAGATTCCTTTATTGAGCCAAGAAGAAATTCTTGAATCTCATCCTGAACTTAGTGAACAACTTGCTCAAAGTAAAGCGATGTATATTCCGAATAAAGGTTTATATCTACCTAAAGGAATTACTAATGTAGAAGCTCTGCATGAGTTGTTACACTTTGTGTTAGCAGATAGCTTTTCTAAATATGCATCTGGTAAAGCAGATAGTAAAACTAAAGCTGCAATCGGTGAAATAATTTCTATTGCTAAAGCCTTAAATACTAAATTATCTAACAAAGATACCGTAAATTTATTTAATGAACTAAGTAATGCATCTTCACCTAATTTAAAACAGTCATACCTTAAAGTATCTAAAATTCAAGCAAGTGTAACAAACTTACTCTTTGCTTTTGATGAAGATGCAACTAAACATTTGAGCCAAGAGCAAAAAGAAAATCTTAAGTATGAAGCTTTACAAGAATTTACAGCATATAGCTTTACTGAAGCAGATTCTATTGCATTACTTGCGAAAACTACTACTAATAGAGGGTTTAAGAAAATTCTAAATACTATTCTAGATTTTTTTAAACAAATTCATTCAAATATCTCTAAGATGTTTGGTGTAAAACCAAGTGATGATTTTGCAAGAAATTCTTTAGTAGAAGGTTTAACTTATATTCAAGCATTGGCTTCAAATAAATCAGGCACAAATGAACAAGCTTTATCTTCTTATAAAGATTTAGCTAACATGACTGCAATGATTCAGGAGTCAAATAATAGCAGTGAGTTTAAGAATTTCTTAAATGATTTAACTACTACTATTAAACAATCAGTTAAAGAACTAACTACAGTATCTACTTCTCAATTAGGGGATACACTAGATTACCCTCAACAATTAGCGATGTATACTGATGATGATATAGACGCTGAAGCTAAAAATTATTTAGCTGGATTACGTTCTACAGGTATTAAAGTTACTGATGGAGAAGAAGTAGCATTTGTTCTAATGAATAAACTACTTAAAATTAATCGTTCTTTAGGTAATGTATCTGGTTTAGAACAAGGCAATAATTTAATGCAAGCTGTAATTGAGAAGATTTCTCCAACTAGATTCATGGGTCAATCTAGAAAAGCTAAAGATAGATTCTCAGCAGTATTCACTAAAGATACTGACCACGGACTAGCATTACTTTTAACCAATGAAACATTTAGAAAAGAGATGTTAAAACATACTGCTAAAGGTGTAAGTCTTAAAGGTAATGCTGTACATAAATGGTTAAAAGGTACGTCTGAATCAGAAAAACTATTAGATTTGTTTGCACAATATAAAGACCCAGCAAGCATCAATAGTCTTGCTCATTCTTTGGCTCAAATTGATGTACGCAATGCATTAAAAAATGCAGCGAGTATTGATAGACGAATTGAAGAACAAAAAGCAAATGATAGAGATGTAGAGACTTTAAACAAAATTTATGAAGTATTTGGTAAAGGTTCTAAAATTAGTGATGTAATTGGAGCTGCAGCTTCAGTAGGGTTATCTGGTAAAGATAGATTAACTTATAATGAAAAAGGTAAACCAGAAGATGAATCTACTTTTGTAGGTAAATTAATTGATTTATTCTTAGGATATGATGTATCAAACAAAGGACGTACTACAGCAATAAGTACATTTATGTCTTGGTTACTAGGTGAACGTGAAGATACTCATCGTATTCATGCATTGCATAATGAACATTTAACTAACTTGGATAAAGTACGTGAACGTGTTGGTGGAGTAACTAAAAAAGGTTTAGCAGAGTTCTTTAAAAACAAACCATCAGATGAACAAAATAAACTTATTCATAAGATGTTTAGGACAAATCTTCATGGATACTTTGCACATAGTTCTTCAAGCAGTCATGATTTTGCATTATTAAATGACTCTCAGTTTATTAATGATAAGTTGAACGATTATAGTAATGAAATTAAACAATTAATTGACATTGAAGTTACTGCTACTCCAAAAGTTAAAGACCAAATCTATAACTATTTAATGTGGCAATCTAATGGTTTAGCAGATTTACAACGTGATAATGAAGCTAAATCAATGGAATCTCAGCATACACATAATATTATGCCGAACTCTCGAATGATTAGTTCACTTAAACAGCTTAATGGAGTATTAAAATTTACTTTAGCTGATGGCTTTAGTGATAAGTTAAATGATGTAATTTCTGCAAGAACTGCATTGGTATCTTTTAATGGATTACCGAAAGAAGACCAAGATGCAATCGTAAATTATGCAAAAGAAGAAAAAGCTGCTTTACATAAACTAATGTTAAATAGCCAACGTATCCATTCTGAAGCTCAACGTAGTTTACTTGGTAGAGATGGTTATGTAGTAGGTAAAAAAGACCCTCATTATGATTTACAGATTGTTAAAGAAAATGATACTGAAAGTTATATGAGACTTAAAAAACTAGGTTATGTGGAAAAAGCTAAATTAGCAAATGGTGAGATTGTAATGAGTACTGATGGTGCTTTATCTAATCGCTATAAGACTGGTATGTTTGCTTTAACTGAGTTTTCTTCAGATGGAGTAAATACCAATGATTATTCTATTCAAGGTGTTACTTCTACTGAACTAGGAAAAAAACACTCAGCTAATCTTGTAGCTGCAGCAGATAAACAATTAGTCAGAGCTTTAAATGACCCAGACTATTACAATAAACTAACTGCAACTTCTAATTACCAACCGGTAATAAATGAACAAGGTGAAGTAGTTCGTTATGAAGCTTCTGTACCTTATGAAATGGCAGATAATCTGGTTCCAAGTAGGGAACAAGGTTATGAATCTTTGGCTAATATGTCAGGTCGTTTAGTAGAGGAAATGGTAGCGTCTAGAGAAAATAAACGATATGTGGATATTCTTGCAGATATTTATAATACTGCTAAGAATAAACAAGAGTTTATTCAAATTACTTCAGATTTCAAAATCAAAGGTAACACAAATCTAGATAAACAGTTCGAGAATAAAATTAGAACTATCTACAACACATTGCCTCAAGAAATTAAAGACTATATTGATGAAAAAGGTGGATTATATATTCCTATTAAGGAAGTAAATAACATTCTTGGTTATCATGAAACTTGGTTATCTGACGTGTTTACTGGTAAGTCTTATTTCCCTGAACCAGTACAAGTAGCTATTAGAGGTGCTGCAAATGTATTTGGTGGTATTGCAGGAATTGCTCCAGCTAAAGCTATTAGAGTAATGGAAGAATACCTTAAAGAAACTACTTCTCTATCTAAAGACTATATCTTAAATAGAAGTTTAATTGTTCCATTAGGTAACTTACTATCTAACGTATTACACTTGGTTCAATGGGGAATTAATCCAACAGAAATCCCTAAACTTATGAAAGAAGGTTATACCCATGCAATTCAATATCAAAAATATATGAATGAATTGGATAAGATTAACTTCTTGTTAAAACAAGGTGGTTTATCTACTGCAGCAGAAATGAAGTATAAAGCTAAACAAGGTCAATTAAATACCTTGATTAAAAACTCCCCAGTACATCCTCTTGTACAAGGTGGTATTTTAACTTCTATTACTGCTTTAGAGATTGGTGAAGAAGAAGATTCTGATACATCAAGACTAGGTAAACTTGAAAGTAAACTTGGATTAAACACTGTATATAACAATACACCTGAAATTGTAAAATCAGTTTTATTGAAGAAAGATTCTAAAGCTCATGATTTCTTTGTTAAGACTTTAGACTATGGTGACTTTGTTGCTAAATATGCATTGTATAAACATTTACTTCGTAAAGGTAAATCAGAATATCATGCGATGAATGTAATTCGAGAAGAATTTATTAACTATTCAGCTAATAGAGGTGCGTTCTTTGATTGGATGAATGCGATTGGTTTAACTTGGTTCTTGAACTATAAACTAGGTATTCAGAAAGTTATATTCAGAAGTTTTAGAAGAAATTTCTTAAGAACTGCTGCAATTATGAGTTCAGATTCATTTGTACCTAAAGCAGGTTTAGACCCATTAGGAATCTATCAAACTGTTCCAAGTCAATATTTAGAGATAGGAAATGTATTACCATTTGGTTCATATCAAACAAGTAACCATTTAATTGATGGATTTGAATCTCACTATATAGCAAGATTAATAGAATTGCTTAAATAATAAAAATACCCCCGATTTCTCGGGGGTATTTAGTTTACTGAAAAATAAGAGTGAAGGTTTTACCCTTCTTAAACCAGCCACAAACACAAACATAAATACGTTATTTTCCACATCCACTATATCTTGTGTCTTTAAACCATAGCTGGTTTAATGAAAGGTGCTGGTTTTTCATGAACAGAACCAGCAAACTGTCGGAGCACTGGGTTGCAGCCCAGATTCTTACTTTTATCATCCTAGGCATGAATGGCAGTAAGCACCGAATTTTTAATGATATGGAGGCTAGTATACCATTAAAAAGAATAAAAAGGACATACTAACGTGGCTATGTTAAACAATATTAGTATGCCAAACCAAAGGAAATACCTTTTTGAGAGATACCTCAAATCTGATTGTTCTGACCAGATAAAGGAAACACTCTATGAACAAAGTAAAGGCGAGTGGAGGTATCTCTAAAAAAGTCCCTATTGCTAAGGACTTTGGATTAATCATCAAAAACCAAACACTGATGGCATAAACCATCCTGATATATACCCTAAATACATATTAGGATGGCACTCCGTATAGGACTCGAACCTATATTAATCTGTTTAGAAGACAGATGCCTATCCTTTAGACTAACGGAGCATCATTTTTTAATTAATGGTTCAATGTTATCTAACTCTTCTTGAAATACTTTATTGCTTTTTAATTGACGTATATCAGACATTACTTGAAACGTTAATAAAAATTCTGGACTAACACCTAAAGCTTTACCTAACTTTATTGCCATACCTGTTGTTAGAGATGCTTTACCATTTAAAAGTGCACTGATTGTATTTCGATGAACATTTAAAGCTTTAGCTAAATCCCCTATAGTTAAATTTAAAGGAGTAAGATAATCTTCAAGGATAAGTTTCCCTAAATTAGTGTTGTAGTTTTGTAGTCTAGAATGTGTCATATAATTTCCTTAATAAGAAAGAGTAACACGGTAAATGGAAGATAACTTCCCTCTCATTTCACTCAGATTAATTTAATGTGTTACTCTTTAGGGTAGGCACTAGATACTGCGAGGTATTTAAATAGAGTCATGAGGATATATACCCAATGCCTACCATAAAGAGTGCTAGTTTTAACCAGACTAGCAACTGGACTTTCAACAACAACTTAACTTTCGTTAATTTTTCATTATGGAATGAAACATTTTGTCTTTCGACATGTGCATTATAAAACACTTTATAAAAGGGTCAATAACCCTTCTAAAAATATTCTATTCTAGTATACCAATAACATCTATATTTCTAGCATCAGCTATTTTAACTACTATAAGAATTACTTCTGGTTTAGAAATACATTCTTCAATAGCTGCAATAATGCCTATTACATCTACATCACATGAATAAAGTGTTTTACTTGTTACTAAATCTAATATAAAAATAAAATCTTCTTTAATAAAGTCTTCTTTAGTAAAAGATAAGTAAGTATGGGGTAAGATATGTTTGATAGAAAGTTTCATAAGACCCTTATTATATGTTGGTTTAAAAAAGAGAAGAGAAAACCAACAAAAGAGAAAAGAAAAAACACTTCGTAGTGTAATTCTAATTTTTATCTTGTCAAGCCGTATAGACGTCTAAAACCCCTAAAATTGTACATTTTTTAACATGAAATTTTTTCATGTGAAGTTCGGTTCACATTAGAAAAACTAATGCGAAATTTTAAGTGGTATATATGTACAATGCCTTCACGGTCATCTCGTACTAGCACCGCAGTTAGCATGCCCTTATAAACTGCACTCCACTTCGTTTCGTTTGTTTATGGGCATACGCTAACAGGGTGCTAGTGTCGATGCCCTACAGGCGGTGAATTAGTACGAAGTTGTTTATTATGGGTTTTAATCCAATGTTGAATTAAAGCTACATCGTAATCAGTAAGTATGCCTTGATATGATTCACTATAATTAGTTAATTCTTTAATATAGTGATAATAGAACCATCCATTTAACTTGAAAGAACAATCTGTAGATAAAGGTGATGGTGAAGTAAATATAGCTTCCTTAAGTTTAAGTAAATACTTTGGTTCAATAAAGTTATATCTTTTCAATAATAAATATCGTTGAATTGATTTCGGTAAACCTTCCATTAATAGCATGAATAAACTTAACGCAACAAAGCTAAGTATAGCGGCTAAAATAAATTCCATAGTTCCTCCAAAATAGTTAAGCCCCCGTTAGGGGGCTATTGCTATTATTTTTCGGATAAATAAGCGAGTAACAATACTGCAATAATACTACCAATCGTTACTCCAAATACACCTACTAAGGGTGCACATATAAAAAGTACAAACCCCATAACAGCAATTAGGGTTAATATCTTTTTACACATTATTTAGTCGGAAATAGTTTACGAGTAGGTGTAGTAGTATGGTTTACATTTGCAACGTTAGAAGGTTTTACACCTAATTGAGCACCAAAGAAGTTCTTAGGTTGTTCTTTAGGTTCTTCCTGTACTTTAGCAGCTTCATTTTCAGCTTGGATAGCTTCAGCATGTTCTACTTCTGGTTCAGGAATAGGTTCTTCTACTGCTACACCTTCAGTATCTTCTACTGGTTCAGATAATTGTTTTGAAGCAATAGACTGAATAGCTTTGTCTGTATTTTCTAACATTTCTACATATAACGGATGTGAAGATGCACGTTGTTGTAAAGACTCAGACATAGTATCTACTAAATCTAATAATGCATCATAGTTTTTGTATTGAGCATTATCAGTAAGTAGTTCTAAGAATTTTTTCCAATCTTCTAAATCCTGACCAGAAAGTTCTTCATGTTTTACTTTTGGTTCATCTTGTACTTCTTCACG
>QWCF01000133.1_pt1 | contig 75071 bp, 71 predicted proteins | sample 1972521 | NCBI WGS metagenome assembly QWCF01 (sample SAMN09866715, study PRJNA288562) | Human oral metagenome isolate term4_saliva, whole genome shotgun sequencing...
ATTATACAATCAAAAAATAGTACAGCTACAATTATAAAAAGATTGTACTATTATGTACCGTTCGATACACGGGAATTTACGCCTTTGGAGTATTATGAAACCTCGAGTAGTTCGTTTTAGAATGAAAGAGAATACGATGAATTAGGAATTAAAAAAGTCAATTAAAATCTAACACTATAGTTAGATTTATGTACAGATTTTTAGTATCGGACACAATTAAATTTGTTGGAGAATCTATTGAAGATGATATGGAATTTATTTTTAATGATGAGAATTTCCCTACTTGGATAAAAGAATCAAAAATTTCTATTGAAAATAAAATGAAATTCTTAAAAATTGTTGGTACTAATAATTTTGATGTATTATTTCCCGAAAATGCAATACAAACAATGATAAAATATTTCAGTATAGATGCTATTTATAATTTAAAATACAATAATAATGAATTATTAAAAAACAATGATATTAAAAAATTTTATATCTATGATTTATTTGAAGATAATATCAATAATGATAAAGCCTATTCTATTACAGAACTAATTAAGATCCCAAATTTTGTAGAAACATTATATATTACAAAACATACATTTTTAAAATTTAATTTATATTGTTCTATGTATAAAAAAGATATAAAGAAAATAATACCACCGCATACGAAAATAATATTTTTTGAAGATGTAAGCGACAAGAATTTTTACTCTAAATTAGTTTAATTATATGAAGTAGTAAATAATTATGATAAAAAGTAGAAAAGAAAATAATAAAATAAATTTAATAATAAAAGATTATATAGAAAATGATAGGTTTACTAGTAGGTATGAATTGAAAAGGATTAGAAAAAAAATATCATATATGATTGATAGGGGGGCTTATCTTTATTTAATTGTTTCTTTAGATGAAAATAAATTAAATTTAATATCTCCTCATAAAATAGATTATTATAAGAAAAAATCTACAGGAAATAATTTTATTCATTTGGGAGACTACAATTTTAGTGATTTTGAAAATGATTTTTATAAATTTTATTATAAAAGAACAATTAATAATAATGAAGATATACTAATCTCTTTTCTTAAATCTTCCTTTTTTAAAGATAGATTATTAGAGATTTTTTCTAGCTATAATATTTATAAATTAAATGGTGGATTTAATTCAGGATTTGATTTAGCAAACATAAGAATAACATTAAACGAATCTAATCTAGAACAAAAAATATATGCGTATTATTATAAACTAATTCTATATAATTCACCCCAAAATACCAAATGGTTAAAAGATAGTATAGATAAAGAATTATTATATAAAACAAGAGCGGAAAAAATAAATATAAAAGAATCTATACTTAATGATTATTGTAGTTTGCATATAAAATCTTCTTTAAAAACAGCATTTAAAAAATTTATAGACGGTTTTATATTTAAAGATATACTAAAATAATTTTTTATTTATATGTAAAAATTTACAGTTTTAAAATGAAATGAATAATGTTATAATATAAATATTAAGAAAAAGAGGTCGATAAAAATGAAATTTGAAAAAACAATTTTCAAAGAAGATGAAAAATTGAATTTTATTGGAACAGAAGAAGTACATTATAATTTTATTGAAACATTTACTGGCTATAATTATATAACAAAAACGATAGTTTTTCTTAATGAAGATGCAGTAGATGATCTATTTGTTAGCAACTTATTAACTAATGAATATAAAATACCAATTTTGACAATTGTCGAATCTTATATGAATTTACGAGGCTCATATTACAAAAAAAATCAAATATTCCGTGATTATTTTCTACTTAATAACAAAGGTAGTACAGAAAAAATACGTTCTTTACTAGAGAAACTATACGAAAAATACACAGGAGATGTTGTTTTCATTAAGTTTGACAATAAAACAGGAATTCTTTATTATCAAGAAATGAATTGTGATAACTTTAAATCTTTAATAAAATTAAGAATGGATACTCTTAAACAAACGAAGGGTGTTAAAAAGATTTTAAAATCTATTGATAAATTAACAGAGGAAGAAAAAAAAGAACTTGCGAAAACCCTTTTGAACTAAGATTATTATGTTTGAATTATATATATATAATTCAGATATAAATTTAAATAAAAGAAAGAAGGGTTTATAATGATAAAAACAAAATCAAATACATACAATCAAATAAATTCTATAATAAAAGATTATTTTGAAAATGCTAGATTTGTTAATACGGATGAAATAATCTCAGTAAAAAAAAGATTGTTTAATTCTTTAATTAGTCTGAAGCCTATTTTATTACTTGTTTTATTAAATGAAAACAAATTAAACCTAATTTCTCCAGATGATATTAATTATTACAAAGAACATTCTACAGGAAATAATTTTCTTTTGTTAGGAGAATACTCTTCAGATAAATTAGAAAGTGATATTCGTAAATTTTCTAATACTACAGATTTTATAAATAATGAAGATATAGTACCAGCTTTTATTAAATCTGACTTGTTTAAAAACAGATTATTGGATATATTTCATAGCTACAATATAGAAAAATTGAATCATAATTCTGAAGATATTAGTAATTTATTTAATTTAAAAATAGCATTAGAAGAAGCAACTATACAGCAAAAGATATTCGCTTATTATAAAATATATAATAAGAAGTATAATAATGAAGATGCAGAAATATTAAAAGATGCAATTGCGAAAGATTTATCTATAATGAACGAGGTAGAAAAAATAAAAGTTAAAAAATATATACTTGAATATTATTATCTTCCTGCCGTAATTGATCCTAGTATTAAAGGTGATGCTTTAAATTTTTTAGATACGATACTGTCAGATTTATAAATTATATCTACATTTTTTTACAAATTTAATTTTGAGGGACTTTAATGTTATATGATAGTTTTAGAAGTAATAAAAAGATAAATAATATTTTAAATTCAGAACAATTTCAATATTCTGAACAAATTATGGAAATTAGAATTGAACTAGGTTTAAGTATTAAAAGGATAGCTAATATTATAGGGGTCACAGAATATAAATATTTAGATTTAGAATATTCATCATTAGATATTTCTGTTGAGGAATATAAGAATGCTTTAGAAAAATTACAAAAATTTAAAACTTCCTTGAAATCTAAAAAATATATATAATTACAATATAAATTTAATTTTGGAAAGAAGGAATTATAATGATACATTCAAAAACAAACTCATACAATCAAATACATTCTATAATAAAAGATTATATGGAAAATAATAGATTTTCTATAGGATATGAATATCTAGAAATAAAAAAAGAGATTGAATATTCACATAAAAAGACAAACTCACTATTATTAATAGTAATATTGGATAACAATAAATTAAAATTAATAAATCAAGATAAATTAGATGAGTCAAATTATGTGAATATTATAATATTAGGGGAATACTCTTATACAGATTTTATAACCGATTTTGGTTATAGAGATTGTTTTCTAAAAAATAATAAGATTAAAAAATTTATCAAATCTGATATATTTAAAAATCGAATATTAAAGATTTTTTCGGAGTATAATATAAAAAAACTAAATGGTGAATGTAATAAAATAGATGCTTTATTCAAATTTAAAATCCCAATAAATGAGGCGACAATTGAACAAAAAATATATTGTTATTTAGAAACTAATTGTGAATATGTTAAAAAGACTATTTATTTATCGATTAATTTTGAACTTTTAAATAAGTCTGAATTTTCAAAAATACAGATAAGAGAAAACACGTTAAAATTTTTCTATGAAAATAATCGTTTTTCTTTTTCAAATTATAATAGTTATAAGAATTACTATAAACTTAATAAAATATTAATGAGCTGTTTCTTTGAAAAAACAAATAATGAATTAGATATTTTACTTGACACATTAGTTAATTATTTTAAAATCTTATATAATAAGAATCTAGGTGAAATAAATAAAAATTATCTAAATAAAAAATTAGATATTCAACATTATGATTATAATTTTAAAGCGTATGTAATGGGAATCTTTGAAGATATTTTTAGTAATGATAACTTCAATCAATGGATGTCGAATTCTAAATTTACAGATATTAACAAAAGAGATTTATTAAGAGTTATTGGTTCTACAGGTATTTATTTTCTAATTAATAGTAATAATAATATATTAACATTACTCGATTTTTTAAACAATGATTATATATATACTCTAAAATTTAATAATAAAAATCTAATAATGCTTACTAAAATTTCTAAATTCTATGTAGATTCTTTTTTTGAGGAAATAGACTTAGGAGATGATAACCTAAATAGTTCACTTAATTTAATACAAATTCCAGAATACGTAAAAGAATTGTATATTTCTAAAGATGAATATATGAAGTTTAAAACATATTGTACTTTATTTAATAAAGATGAGAAATCTGTTATTCCTAAAACTACTAAAATAATTTTTGTAGAGGATGTATCCGACAAAAACTTTGAGAATAGACTAGTTTAATACTTTTGAAAGATCACAAATTAATATGTGATCTTTTTTCTCTTATATACAATCACTTATAAATATATATAATTACAATATAAATTTAATTTTAGAAAGAAGGAATTATAATGATACATTCAAAAACAAACTCATACAATCAAATACATTCTATAATAAAAGATTATATAGACAATAATAAATTTTCTTTTGATTACGAATTAAGAGCAATAAAAAAAGAACTTATATATTCATATGAAAAAAGAAAATCACTATTACTAATTGTATTATTAGATGATAATAGATTAAAATTAATAAATCAAGATATCTATTTAGAAGCATCAAATTATGTCAATATTATAATACTAGGGAAATACTTATATTCAGATTTTGTAACAGATTATGGTTATAGAGATTGTTTCCCAAACGATGATAATGAGCTAAAAAAATTTTTAAAATCTAATATATTTAAAAATCGCATATTAGATATCTTTTCTGAGTATAATATTAAAAAATTAAATGGTGAATTTAATAATTTGAATTCTTTATTAAGATTTAAACTTTCAATAAATGAAGCAACAGTTAAACAAAAAATATATTGTTATTTAGAGACATACTCTGAAACTATTAAGAATGCGATAATTTCATCAATTGATTCCGAAATTTCAAGTGAGTCAGAATTTGAAAAACATAAATTACGAAAAAAAATATTGAATTTCTTTTATGGAAATAGTTTGCAATCTTCATACAATTATGAAAATTATAATAATTATCATAATCTTAATAAGATTTTAATGAAATTTATTTTTGAAAAAACAAATAATGAATTAGATATTTTCCTGGATACATTAGTAAATTATATTGAAAATTTATATAATGAAAAAATCGGTCAATTAAATAAAAATTTTATAAATAAAAAATTAGATTATTATGATTTTGATTTTAATTCATATTCACAAAGACACTTTGAATATATTATTAATGATAAAAAAATAGAACATTGGGTCGCCACTTCTAAATTAACAAATAATGATAAAAGAAAATTATTAAGACTTATTGGGGCTCCAGATCTGTTAAGACTTGTTGGTTATTCTTATCATTCTTATTTACTAAAAAAGGATAGAAAATATATCTTATCATTAATAAATTTTTTAAATAATGATTATATATATAATCTAAAATTTAACAACGGTATTTTATTAAAGGATAGTGTGCTTCATAAATTTTATACAAATTCTCTTTTCGAAGTGGCATCTTCAGATGATGTTACTATTTATAATTCAATTGATTTATTAAAAGTTCCAAAATATGTGAAAGAATTATATATTCCAAAAGATGAATATATAAAATTCAAGAAATATTGCTCTTTATTTAAGATAGATGAAAACTCGGTTATTCCTAAAATGACTAAAATAATTTTCGTAGAAGATATATCAGATGAAAATTTTGCAGATAAACTAGTTTAATACTTTTAAAAGATCACATAATAATTGTGATCTTTTTTCTTATATACTACTTATAAAAATATATAATTAAGATATAAATTTAAATAAAAGAAAGAAGGAAATTGAAATGATAAAAACAAGTGAAGTGAAAACTACAACAGAACTATCAAGAAAGGTAATTAATAAATTTTTAGATGAAGATATATTTGTAAGTGATGAAAAATTCGACATTTTTTATGCTAACTTAAATAAAGCTTGGAAAGATGAATCTCAGCTTGAATTATATATATCAACAAAAATGCAGGATTTAGAACTATTACATAGATATAACTTAGATAGTGTTAAATTAATAGGTGATTATATTTATCTAGGAGATTTTAATGTCAGTAGATTTTCTAAAAATAAATGTTTTAAAGATGCTTACATAGACTATAAATTGTCAGGTGAGAACGCTCGAACTGATTTAAATAAAGAATTAGTCATTGAATTCGCTAAATCTAAAAACTTTAAAACTAAACTATTAAATATGTATAATGATTATCAAAAATCACAAATATTAACTGATAATAGTTATGAATACAATTTGTCTGATTTATATAACAAGAAAATTACAATTGATCAAGCTAGTATAGAACAACAGATTTATACTTATTTTAAATTAGAAGACGACCATATATCTAATCATAATTTTTCTATGGAAAAATTTCAAGAACAATGTACAAAAGAAGAGTTAATAGCAATTCGAGATAATATCATTACTTTAATACGAAAGAATACATTTCTTGATGAGACAAAAAGGCAATTTAACTTTTTTCTCTGGTTTAATAAACTTAATGGAAGTGATGACAATCTGGTAACGTCTATATGTAGATTTTTATTACTTGAATTAAAAAATCGATATGAAGAACATAAACAAAAACACAATATTGATGGCTTTTATGCAAAAGAATATATTAGTTGTTATAGAAATTGTCTAAGTTCGTTATCGGAAAATTATATGACCCAATTAAGATACGATAATAACTTTGAAAAACAATTAGAAAATCTTAATTTAACTGATTTAGAAATCAGGGAATTATTAAGACGATTAAGTTTGGGAGATTTATTATCATTAACTTCAGGTAAAGATCAATTGATTAAATTAATAGATAAATTAAATAGAAACTTTATATTTGATTTAACTTATTTTAATCATAAAACAATTGCAGATACTAATCTTTCTGTATTTTATACAGATTCATTTTTCCCAAGACTAAATATGATTAACGATGATAATAATTATAGTTTAAATCATAGTTTACAAATTCTTTTTATTCCTGAGTACGTTAAAGTATTATACACTTATGAATCAGAATTTGAAAAATTAAAGACTGTATGTAATACAATTAATAAGAATATATCAGCTTTTATTCCTGAAACAACAACTATTACCTTTATTAATGATGAAAATAAAGATGAAATAATCAATCGTATAGTTTAAAATTAAGCCCCATTGTGGGCTTTTTATTTAAGTTTTAAATGTTGGTTTAATAAATGCATTTTACATAGATAGATAATAAATATTTTTTTAACAAATAGTATTAAAATTTTGATAACGTATATATAAATAAATTAAAATATATAATTATAATATAAATTCAAATTAAAGAAAGAAGGAAATTAAAATGATAAAAACAAGTGAAGTAAAAAATAAAACAGAACTTTCAAGAAAAATTATTAATCAATTTTTAAAAGATGATATACTTTTAAATAACGAAAAATTTGATTTCTTTTATGATAACTTAAATAAATCTTGGAAAGCTAAAGTAGGACTACACCTATATATATCAACAGAAAAGGAATCATTAATTTTATTGCACAAATATAATAGTGATGAACTAAAATTAATTGGTTCTTATATTTATATAGGAGAATTTAATATTAATAGATTTTCTAAAAACAAATGTTTTAGAGACGCTTACAAACAAAATCCTACTTGGCCCGAGGAACAAATGAGATCAGATTTAGATAAAGAATTAGTAATTGAATTTGTAAAATCTAAAAGTTTTAAAATGAAAGTGCTGAATATGTACAATGAATATTATAAAGCGAAATTATCAAATAAAGATAGTTATAAAGAAAAATTGACTGATTTATATGATAGAAAAATCACAGATGATGAAGCTAGTGCAGAACAAAAATTTTACGCTTATTTTCAATTAGAGAAAGATAATAATAATTGCCATAACTTTTTCATTGAAGAATTTAAGAAAAAGTTTAATAATGAGGAGTTAATCTCTATTCGAAATAGTATAGTTTCACAAATACCAACCTATGTATTAACAAATGAAACATCTAAACAATTTGATTTCTTTTATTGGTTTAATAAATTTATCGATAATGAAGATAATCTGTTAACGTCAATGTGTAAATTTTTATTAGTGATTTTAAAAGATCTACATAAAAAATATTATGAACAAGATGCTATTGACGGATTTTATATTAAAAAGGATATTAGTAAATATAGACCTGCTTTGATGGAATTACAAAACTATATGTTAAAATTAAGACACGAGGATGATTTTAAGCAACAACTAGAACAATTAAATCTAACAAATTTAGAAATTAGAGATTTATTGAGAATGTTAAGTTTCTATGATATTCAATCATTAACTTCAGGTAGAAAACAAATGATTGATTTTATTTCTAATTTAAATAAAAATTTTATATTTGATTTGAATTATTTTAATAATGAAAGCATTAATGATACAAATGTTTCTGAATATTATGCACCTTCATTTTTAAAAGAATTGAATCTGAATACAAATAATTCTACTTTGTACTCAGATAACTATTTACATATTCTTTTTATTCCTAAATATGTAAAAGTGCTGTACACTTATGAATCAGAATTTGAAAAATTAAAAACCTTATGTAATTTAACTAATAAAAAATTATCAGATTTTATTCCAGAAGAAACAGAAATCCATTTTATTATAGATGAAAATAATGATGAAATAATCAATCGTATAGTTTAAAATCGAGCCCCATTGTGGGCTTTTTTTATTGTATATATTAAATTATAAGCTTAAAATTTTGACAAACATACATCCTTTTGATATAATAAAAATATATATATTTTTTTTTATATACTACTATCCATATTTTATAATTAACTTATAAAATATAAGAAAGAAGGTAAACAATATGCGAAAATTATTTTTATTAAGTGGATGTTCAGCATCTGGAAAATCAACATTTATAGAAGAAAACAATCTTAAAGAATATACTATTTCACTAGATGATTTAAGATTATTATATAAAAATCCTATTTATACAGAACAATCAAAATTAGGAATTTCACAGAAAAACAACAAACTTGTTTCTAAATTAGTCAAAGAACTACTTGAACATAGATTTAATTCTGGTAGTACCGTAATTTTAGATTCTACGAACATTAAAAAATCTTATTTCAAAGACCATATTAAATTAGCGAAAAAATATAACTATAGAGTTTATTTTGTTAAATTTGGCACAAATCTTACTGTTGATGATTTAGTAGAACGTGATAAGAAAAGAGAAGAATACAAGCAAGTTGGTCGTACTGTTATAGAACGACAATTTAATGAATTATCTAGTCTTGAAATTCCATCAGGAGTTACAAAATTAACACCAGAACAATTTTTAGAAGAATTAAATTGGAAAAGCAGAGAAGTTAATAAATATTCTAAAATTAAAGTTATCGGTGATATTCATAGCTGTGCTACTGTATTAAAAGAAGCTGTTAAAGATTTCAATCAAGATACATTATATGTATTTTTAGGTGACTATTTTGATAGAGGAACAAAACCTGTTGAGACTTTTAAAATATTACAAGATTTATCAAAAAAATCTAACTGTGTATTTTTAACAGGTAATCACGAAAAACATATTTATGATTATTTATCAGGTAATAAAATAAAATCAAGAGAATTTAGAGAAAATACCCTTCCAGCTTTATTAAAAGCAGGAATAAAAGATAAAGATCTAAAGAATTTTGTAAAATGTTTACAGCCTGTATATATAGCTAAATATGGTATCTTCAATTTATTGTTCAGCCACGCTGGATTTACTTCAGAACAAATTGGCACTTTATCTCAATTCACTAATAGATTAGCTCTTTTAGAAGAAGAAGAATTTCTATTTGGAATTGGTGGATATTCAATAGATCTAGAAGCTGAGGTTTCTAAATATTTTACTAATATTATCCAATTTCACGGTCATAGAAATCCAAAACAATACAAAACAGATGAGTTTGGACACGCCTTTATTTACAATTTAGAACAATCAGTTGAAAAAGGTGGGAAATTAGGTATTGTAGACCTAGTTCTTAAAGGTGAAGAATATCTAGAAATTTCAGATAATTCAATTGAAAATTCTGATTTTAAAGAAGATAAGTTAGTAGATGAATTAAGAAAACATCCTAAGCTGATTAAAGAAAAGCAACTGAGTGATTCTATTTCTGTCTTTAATTTTACACCAAAAGTGTTTTATGATAAATTATGGAATAGATTAACAACTCAAGCAAGAGGGTTATATTTAAATACAGATACAGATAATATTGTGTGCCGTGGATATACAAAATTTTTCAATATAAATGAAAGACCAGAAAGTTCAATTAATTATATCCAAGAGAATATTATTAATAAAGGACATAAATTATTCTTAGTATCTGAAAAAGAAAATGGATTTTTAGGTTTAGTTTCTTATATTCCAGAAATTAACAAAGCTGATCTTTCTGTTTTTTCAAAAGGTGCAGGTGAAGATTTTTCTAAATTAGCTAAAGAAACTATTCTAGAGTACTTTAAACAAAATAATATTGACTACAATTTATTTAAAGAAAAAATTATTAATGATTACAATAATAATAATAAATATACTCTAACATTTGAAATTGTAAATATAGATTCAGATCCTCATATAGTCAATTATTCTAACAATACTATATTTTTACTGGACTGTATTAAAAACAGCGTGGTAGAACAAATTGATTATATTAAACGAGAAGAGTTTGTTCGAGAATTTGGAATCCAAGTTGCAAAATCAAAAATTATTACGATAAATAATTTTTCAGAATTTTATGCTGATGAAATTAAACGAACAAATACTGAAGGTGTTGTTATCCAAAATATCGACACAAACGATCGTTGGGAAATAAAAACTCTATACTATAATAAGAAAAAAGAACTAAGAACTATTTTAGAAGCACTTATTGATAAACCTATAAAAGAACAAATTTTTATACTAGAACAAAAGATGAAGAATAAAAATTTTAGGTATTTAAAAAAAGATTCAATTTCTCAATTGTTCAACCTTTTATCTGAATATGATAGAGAAAATTTAGATTTTTCTGTTATAAAAACAGTTCGTGGGAATGTTGATGTAAATAAAAATATTTCGGAATTTAATATTAAATTCTAATGTAAAAGGGGCGGTATATTACCGTCCCTTTATTTTTTTATAATTAATTTATAATAAATTTAAACAGAAAGAAGGAATTAATTATGATAAAATCATTGAAGAAAGAATATTTACTAGAATTTTCTAAAGTAAAAACAGATTTAGATTTTACTGAATTAAAAAAAGAGTTGATAATATTAAAAGAAAAATACAATGTATATAAAAATTACACAGCATTTCTGGATTATTTATGTGATGAAAAAATAAACATCACATTATATTTAGATGATAATTTATCAATAAAAGTTGCAAAGAAAGATACGTATCTACTAAAATCAGAACATATTATTTGTAATGATTATACTATTAACACTTCTGATATATTATTAAATTTTTTAGAAAATTCAATTTCATTAAATATTTTAGTTGACTCATTTGAAAAAGAATGTCTAGATCAAATTAATAGAAAAATTATGGAATTTAATAAAAATCTATTAATTAACGATAAAAAGTTTTGGATTAACTGTTTCTCAGAAAATAAATATTTATTAAAAATCATTAATATTGAAGATTTCTATCAATTAGTAGGTAATATTTTAACGTTGCAATATGAAAAGTCTAATATAAGGTATATAGACCAATTTAATCTTATTAATAACTTAATATCTATATTTCATATAAAATCAACATATTTGGAGTATCAAAATTTTGAAGAACTTATTGGATTCCAAAAAAATGATTTAAATAAATTGGCTATTTTAATATCAAAAAATATTATAAAACAAAGGACTAAAGGGCTTGTAGGTAATGAACTTTTTATAGCATATGCATTAATAAATAAATTACTCTCAATAGAAGAAAATATTACTTTATTAAATTTAGATGATGGTTATTATACTAATTTTCTTTTAACAGATTTTAATATGCCATTAGAAGAATTTAATCGTATATTTTATAAAGAATTAATCACATCATCTATCTATATAACTAGAAATATCCAGATATTAGATAGATTTGAGATACTTAAAAATGATTTATGCGTCTATAATCTTCTTATTCCAACTGAATATTATAAAGATAATAGAATTTCTATTTTATTAAAAATAGCCACTAGGCTACAAAAAAATAACCTATTAGTATTCTCCTTAATTTTCCCAGAATATTATTATTTTTCTGATCATAATTATATTGATGACGAGATTATAAAAAAAGATTTAAATGATAATATTGAAGCATTAACTGATATTCTTAAAATATCAATTATAGAAATGAAAAAATTGATTGAAAAAAATATTCTAGCTTAAGCGTTGTTTTATAGCAACGCTTTTATTATTTACTATAATTAATCTATAAAATATAAAAATAAGAAAGAAGGATTTAATTTATGGTAGAATTAACAAAAGAATGTATATTTGATTATTCTAAATTTAAAAGAGATTTAGATTTCTATAAAATTGAAAATAGATTTAGATTTTTATAAAAATTACTTGACAATTTTTATAAAAATTGTTAAAATTTAGTTAAAGACAAAAGTCGGATAGGCGACTAAAAACCCATATCCATTGCAGAGATAACTGTGAAAAATCGAAAAGAGGATGAATATTTCATCCTCTTTTGTTATAAGTATAACTATTAATTTTTTTAAAAAAATGCACCCAAAGTTATATAGTTTTGGGTGCATTGGTGATATTTTTAATCGCTGAATTATATTATTTTTATTACTATAATTAATCTATAAACTATAAAAAAGAAAGAAGGAATTAATTATGAGAAAAATCATAACAAACACAAATGAAAATATTTTTATTGATACTTTAACAGAAAAAATGTATTCAGTAAAACCTACTTTTAATAAAGATGATATTTTGATTAAAGAAGATAGCTATTTTAAAGGAACAGACTCTAGTTTTAAAAAAGTATATGCTAAAGAAAAAAAACTTGAACAATTAAATCAAAAGATTAATGAGTTATCAAGACAAAGTAGATCATTATCTGAAGAAATAAAAAAAGACTATAATAATATCAATAAGAAAGTATTAGATAAATATAAGAAAAAATCTGAAATTGGATACGAAAGAGAAATTGACGTTATTTTTAAAAAATATAGCAATAAAAACTTAACTCCAATTTTTAATCCAGATGAGAAAAAATGGCCTGAAGAAGGTTCTTTTGGTGGATCTTTATATTACGAATATGATCATCAAATGATGTATGACGATGAAATTTTCGAGAAAAATTATGCTCCACTATATGATTCTGTAATAAAAAGAGAATCAGAAAAATTAATCGAATTAAACAAAAAACTGAAAAAAACTGGTTATATTATTAAACCTTATATTTATTTAAGTTTTGGTGATAGACGTGCACAATCTATAATAGATTTTGATATTTATCATATCGATGGAAGCGAACTACAAGCTATCAAAGAAACAAAACGTAAAATTATAAAAAAAATAGAAAAAATTCTATTAGGATAAACAATGGAGAGTTATTAACTCTCTTTTGTTTTTTTTTATTTTCTAGAAAAATAGTAATATTAAAAACTAGGTAAAATTAGCCTTACGCTATAATAAGAAAAGAATAAAAAATAATCCTAGGGAGGAAAATACAAATTATAATATAATATTTAAACTTATAATTTGTACCAGCAAATATATGATAGATGTATTTACTTTTATAAAAAATAACTATACTGAATATAGAGGTGATGATACTTTTCTAGAAACAGCTACACCTGCGACCAAAAAACTAGTAACAGAATTTGAAGCGTTATTAGTAAAAGAAAGAGAACTTGGTGGCGTTGTGAATATGGATGTTGATAATCCATCAACAATTTTATCTCATACAACAGGATATTTAGATGAAAAACTAGAAAAAATTGTTGGACTACAAACAGATGAACCTTTGAAACGAGCCCTGATGCCATTTGGCGGAATAAATATGGCGGTTAAAAGTTGTGAATCTTATGGTTATACAGTAGATCCAGAAATCGAAAAAATATTCACAGATTATAGAAAAACACACAACCAAGCTGTTTTTGATGTATATACACCAGAAATGCGTAGAGTTCGAAAATCAGGTGTTATAACAGGTTTACCAGATGCTTATGGTCGTGGTCGAATTATAGGTGATTATAGAAGAGTAGCATTATATGGTGTAGATAAGTTAATTCAAGAAAAAGAATTAGATAAATCGAAAATTGGTGCAGATGGTTTTATGACAGAAAATGTTATGAGATTAAGAGAAGAAGTATCTGAACAAATTAAAGCATTAAAAGAATTAAAAGAAATGGCAAAATTATATGGTTTTGATATTTCTAAACCAGCTAAAACAGCTCTTGAAGCAACTCAGTGGTTATACTTTGGTTATTTAGCTGCTATTAAACAACAAAATGGAGCAGCAATGTCGATTGGTAATATAGCTACATTTTTAGACATCTATTTCGAAAAAGATCTTCAATCTGGTTTAATTACAGAGAAAGAGGCTCAAGAAATTATTGATCACTTAGTGTTAAAATTAAGGATGGTAAAATTTGCTAGAACTCCAGAATATAATCAATTATTCTCAGGAGATCCAATCTGGGCAACCCTAATTCTAGGTGAAATGCTTGATGATAAAAAATCTTTAGTTACTAAAACTGATTTTAGATTTCTAAATACATTAGATACTATGGGTAATTCACCAGAGCCAAACCTAACAGTATTATGGTCTGATAAGTTACCAGAAGGATTTAAAAAATATTGTGCAAAACAATCAATTAAACACAGTACAATACAATACGAAAATGATTCATTATTAGCAGATTTCCTACAAACTCGTGACAAATCAATTGCTTGCTGTGTAAGTGGTATGACAACAGGAAAGGATATACAATATTTTGGAGCTAGAGCTAACTTAGCAAAAACATTACTATATAGTATTAATGGTGGTAAAGATGAAATAACTGGTATGCAAGTAGGTCCAGAAGCAGAATTATTAACAGGTGTGTTAGACTATGATACAGTGTGGCAAAAATTAGATGAATTTACTGAGTGGTTAGCGAAAGTATACATTAATGCATTAAATGTTATTCATTGGTCACACGATAAATATTGCTATGAAAGTTTAGAAATGGCTCTCCACGATACAAATGTTCGAAGATTTATGGCAACAGGTATTGCTGGATTTTCAGTTGCAGTAGATAGTTTATCAGCAATTAAATACGCAAAAGTAACTCCTGTTTTTGATAAAGAATTAGGCGTTGCAACTTCTTTTAAAATAGAAGGAGATTATCCAAAATTTGGTAACAACGATGATAGAGTAGATCAAATAGCTATTGATTTATTGAAAATGTTCAATGAAAAAATACAAAAAGTTCCTGTATACAGAGCAGATATGACAACAACTTCAATACTAACTATTACTTCGAATGTAGTATATGGTAAGAAAACTGGAGATACACCAGACGGTCGTAAAAAAGGTGTTCCATTTAGCCCAGGTGCTAATCCTATGAATGGTAGAGATAACACTGGAGCATTAAATTGTTTACTTTCTCTTTCTAAATTACCTTATGAATATAGTAGAGATGGAATTAGTTTAACTACTAGTTTTTTACCAAAAAGTTTAGGAAAAACAGATAGTGATCGAATTAATAATCTTGTAGCCTTAATGGATGGATATTTCAAATCTGGAGGATATCACATCAATTTAAATTGTTTTTCAGTAGAAGATTTAGAAAAAGCTTATGAAAATCCAGAATTGTATCCAAACTTAAGTATTCGAGTTTCAGGATATGCTGTAAGATTTGCTGCTTTAACTAAAGAACAGCAAAGAGATGTTATTAGTAGAACAATTCATCAATCAATCTAGATTTTCAAAATAAATATAAAGTGAAATAAGGAGATAATGAGTCCAATCTATCTCCTTATTTTTATTCTGATTTTTTCTTGATTTTCTCTAAGAAATATGATATAATATGAATATATATAATATTCGGAGGATATAATTTTATGAATCTTAATTTAATAGAAATAGGAATTGCTGTTTTAGTAGTAATTATTGGTTTTGCTATATTATTTTCAACAAGTTTTGTTTCAGCAAGCCCTGGTGAAATTAAAGTAATCTCGGGACCAAGAGGACAAAGAGTGATTCACGGAAAAACTGGGTGGAAGATACCTGTTTTAGAAAGAGTCGATCAAATGACAGCTGAGATGATTTCAATTGATGCAAAAACAAGCGATTATGTACCAACAAATGACTTTATCAATGTTAAAGTTGATGCGGCAGTCAAAGTAAGAATTGGAACAGATAAACCAGAATTATTTAAAGCTGCAACTAGAAACTTTTTATATAAATCAACTGATGTTATGGCGGATGAAGTTCGAGATACATTAGAAGGTCATTTAAGAGCAATTATAGGACAAATGGAGCTTAAAGAGATAATTCAAGATAGAGCTACATTTTCTGAAAAAGTTCAAGAAAACGCAACTAAAGATTTAGAAGAGATGGGGCTAGAGATTGTTGCATTCAATGTTCAATCTGTTGTTGATGAAAAAGGGGTTATTGAGAACTTAGGGATCGATAATACTGAAAAAATTCGAAAAGATGCCGCTAAAGCTAGAGCCGTTGCATATCAAGAAGTTGCTGAACAAGAGGCAAAAAGTCAAAAAATTGCTAACGATGCAAGAGTTGCTGCAGATTTAGAAATTGCTCAAAAAAATAATGAATTAGAGATTAGAAAATCTGAATTAAAAGTTGCCGCAGAAATTAAAAGAGCAAAAGCTGACTCTTCTTATTCTATCGAGCAAGAAACTCAACGTAAAGAAATTGAACGTCAAAGAGCTGAAGCTAATATTGTAAAACAAGAAAAAGAAGCTGAGATTAAAGAACGTGAAGTTAGAGTAAAAGAACAAACATTGAATGCTGAGATTAAGAAACAAGCTGAAGCTGAGAAATATCAACGCGAACAACAAGCTCAAGCTGCAAGGATTGAAAGAGAACAAAAGGCTGAAGCTGAAAAATATGAAGCATTACAACAAGCTGAAGCTCTAAAAGCAAAAGCTGAAGCTGGAAGATTCGCAGCTGAACAAGAAGCTGAAGCAATTAAAGTTAAGGGTATTGCAGAAGCTGAAGCAGTTAGACTAAAACTTAACGCTGAAGCTGAAGGGCTAGATAAAAAAGCAGAAGCTATGCTTAAAATGAAAGATGCAGCGGTTATTGAAATGCTTGTTAAAGTATTACCAGATGTTGCAAAAGCTGTTGCAGAACCCCTTAAAAATGTTGACTCTATTACTATGTATGGTGAAGGAAACTCGGGAAAAATGGTTGGAGATATTATGACTTCACTAGATAAAGTGACAAATGGATTGGGAATTGATGTTCGTGATCTTATTAAAGCTACATTAACTGGAAAAGCAATTGGTGGTTCAATTCAACCTACTATTGAAGTGCAGTCTAATGTAAAACAACCAATTAATTCTGAAAACAAAACCAAAAATAAAAATAATAAAAAAATAGATAAATAATATAAAAATAAGAAGAGGTGATATATTAATATCATCTCTTCTCTTATATATTTTATTCTGAAGTATTGACAAATCGACATCTATATAGTATAATATAAATATCTTAAATAGAAGGAGCTACGTTAATGTATGGAATTTCTTTTAAAAAATAATAACACTAATATAAAATTCAATATAGACAAATATTTCATTGAGTTTGGAAATAAAGAATTACGTTTAGATATTCCTAAAGATATTTTAACTAAATTAAATAATGATTATAATGTTGAAGTTAGATATAAGGATAGTTCGACATTCATAAAATTATTATTATTGGATTCTGTATTAGAAAAAACTAATTATAAATTTAATTATGTTTTTTGGTATTTACCGTATTCTAGAATGGATAGAATAAAAGATCAGGGGACAGCTTTTAGTTTAAAAATTATAGCTGAATTAATTAATAATTTAAAATCTAAAAGAAAAATATATACTTTAGATTCTCATAGTGATGTATCTTTAGCACTAATCAATAATATAGAAGATATTAATTCTAGGTTTTCATTTGCTGAAAAAATATTATCATCACGTCCAGGGATGAAAGCTGCTAAAATTTTAGTATTCCCAGATTCGGGTGCGAGAAAACGTTTCGGTGATAACAAATTCTTAAACACTTTTAATTCAATTATTGTCTGTGAAAAAACCAGGGATTTTAATACTGGAAAAATACTAAATGTTATTGCTAAAATTGAAAAAAGTGACGATATGATAGAATATACTATCCCAAAAGAAGTTTATATCATTGATGATATTTGTTCATACGGTGGTACATTTATTGCAGTTAAAAAAGCAGTAAAAGAATTATTGAAAAAATCAAAACTTGAATTTAATTTAATAGTAACTCATACAGAAGATGTTATAGAAAAAGGTGAAGTACTAAAAGAGTACAACGAAGTATTTACAACAGATAGTTTGATCACGATAAAGCATCCAAAAATTAATATATTAAATTTATCAAATGAAAAAATATTTTTAAAATAAGAAAGTAGGTAAAAAAAAATGAACAATACACCAATTACATTATTAGCAGATTTTTATAAATTATCTCATAGAAAACAATATCCTGAAGGTACAACAAAAGTTTATTCTACATTAACACCAAGAAGCAATAAATATGCACCATATTCAGATGAAATTGTTTGGTTTGGTTTACAATATTTTATTAAAGAATATCTAATAGATAGATTTAATAAAGATTTCTTTAATAAACCTAAAAAAGACGTGGTTAAAGAATATAAAAGATTAGTTGAATATTCTCTAGGGAAAGAATATTCAGATACAAAACATATAGAAGAATTACACGATTTAGGTTATTTACCAATTAAAATATCAGCTTTACCAGAGGGAAGTTTAGTACCAATGCGAGTTCCAGTAATGACGATCGAGAACACACACGATAAATTTTTCTGGTTAACTAACTTTTTAGAAACTATATTATCTACAACTATTTGGTTGCCTACTACATCTGCAACTTTAGCATATTCTTATAGAAAAATACTAAATGATTATGCAATTAAAACAACTGGTAGTCTAGCGGGAGTAGAATTCCAAGGACACGATTTTTCTATGAGAGGTATGAGTTCAGAACAATCGACAGCTGCATCTGGAGCAGGTCATTTATTATCATTTAAAGGAACTGACACAATCCCATCAATTTTATTTTTAGAAAAATATTATAACGCTAATATTGAAGCTGAATTGGTTGGTACTTCAATTCCTGCAACAGAACATAGTGTGATGTGTTCATATGGAAAACAAAATGAAAAAGAATTATTAAAACATTTATTAGAAAATGTTTACCCAACTGGAATTTTTTCTGTTGTATGTGACACTTGGGATTTTTGGAAGGTAGTAACAGAATATTTACCTGAATTAAAAGAAGTAATTTTAAATAGAAATGGTAAACTAGTTGTTCGTCCAGATAGTGGTAATCCAGTAGATATAATCTGCGGAACTAAAGCAAAAGATGGTAATACACCTGAAGAAAAAGGACTTATTGAATTACTCTATGAAACTTTCGGCGGAGAAGTTAATAAAGAAGGATTTAAAGTATTAGATTCTCACATTGGAGCTATTTATGGCGATTCAATCACATTAGAAATTGCAAAAGAAATTTGTGAGAAATTGTATAAAAAGGGATTTGCCACTACTAATGTTGTTTTTGGAATTGGATCATATTCATATCAATATGCAACAAGAGATAGTTTTGGTTTTGCTGTGAAAGCAACTTATGCTGTAGTAAATTCAGAAGAAAGAATGTTATTCAAAGATCCTAAAACAGATAGTGGGATTAAAAAATCTCAAAAAGGTCTAGTTGTAGTAAGTAAAGATAAAGATCATAAATATATTTATGAAGATGGATTTGTTAATAATAGTGAGTATAAAATTAAAGATAACTTATTACGTACAATTTTCTTTAATGGAAAATTATTACGACAAACTTCACTAAGTGAAATCAGAGAAAAATTAATTTTTAATAATTTAAAATAATAAAAGAAGAGAGAGAGTATTTAATACTCTCTCTCTTTTACAATGGCCATTCAGATACAATATCATTTATTATATAAAACAACTCATCTAAAGAATCCTCTAGTTCAAATTTAGTAACCTTTTCTAAAAACTGATCAATAGATTTAGCAAACCCTTCACTGTAACGTTTATCTTTAATAGCTCTTTCAATCAAAAGATTTTTAAAATTATCTTTGTTTATATAAGGAAGTGATGTGCTTCCATCTGAAATCCAATAGATATATTCCATTACATCTTCTCCAAAGTAATTATTAAAAATTTTATATATTCTTTGTGTATTATTTGCCATTGAATATGGAATCAATGAGTAATCATATAATTGATAATCATATATGTCAAGGTAGAGATAAGATTCATAATTAGATTTAGCAGAAATTTTTAATTCTAGTAAATAGTTTTTATATCTTTTTAACTCTTCAATAAAAGAATTAATAAATTTTTCATCTTGATTAAATTTATAAAATTCTTGATATGAATGCTTATAAGTAGAGCCTATTATCACATAATCTACTATGTCTTTTTTTAGAAAATCTAGACCAAAATCTATAATTATATCCCCTGTTAATTTTTTACAAAAGATATCTAACCCTTTATTTCCGAAAAGAATATGTATATCTAGTAAAGAATCACTATTTATAATATGTTTTTTTTCATAATTTTCTAAAAACTCTAAATCAAAGATACTATTATTTTTTTGAATTTTCAAAATTTCATCTTCTATCTGTTCTATTAGTTCTTTTTTCTTGGCATTTAGTTCATCTAAATTTGTGTTCATAGTTTAAAACCTTCTTTCTATTGTAAATATATATACTAATTATTATATATTATAGTATATCATTTTTTATTATATATAATAGAATATGTGTTGATTTTTAAATGATTTTATGATATACTTTTATTAGTAAAGTTTGTTTTTAAATAATATAAGGAGTTTAATTTATATGTCAGGAAATTTTCTACATTTTGGATATTTTGATTTTTTTCGAGCACTAATTATTTCAGCATTTTTATCAATGAGCATTGTTTTTATATTAATTTTTATATTAGATTTGACCATTTTACATAAAAAAGGTGAAAAAGGTGTGTGGACTGGTATAAAAATAAAAATAGCATTATTATTTATAAGTCCTTTTTTCTCGCCTTTCATTGCTGTTTTTTTTGCAATTCAAGCAACAAACAATAATTTTCCAGATGTATATGATGTAAAATTTGTAGAACAATCACCTGTATCAAAAATTCAATATTTTAAGAAAGAAAACGTTAAAAATCCGATGATTAATTTATTTTTAGCAAATTCAGGAACATTATATATTGCAAAAGATCTTAATAGTGATAATTATTTCGTTTCACCTGATCCTGAAAGAGTTCTAAGCTCAGCGAAAAATGAAAACCCTAATAATTATAATGTTAATATTTTTTCAAAAGAAGATATACAAAAAGCAATTAAAAATAAAGTTGAAGAAGTTCCCATTATTAAAGAAAGTGAATTAGAATAATTTTTTTAAAAAATTCATATATTTTCTTCATACAATATATAGCAATATATATTAATCTATTGACTTTTTTTACTCTTTTATGATATAATACTATTGTTAGTAAGATTATATATTTTTTTTAGAAAAAGGGGTTGTAGATTTGTATGTCAGAAAATTATTTAAACTTTAATTATTTTAATTCTTTTATGGTTATATTAATTACATCTTTAATTATATTTTTAGCTCCATTCGTAGTCCTGACTTTATTTTTATCTTTTCTTAGTGATGATAATTATAAAAAAATAAAAAGTAAAATGGATGATGGAAAACGTGAGTTCTTTTTATCATTTTATATAATAATTGGACTGTTGTCAGTATTATTTTCACAAATTTACTTATATCAAAAAACCAAAAATGATAATTTAAATAGCATATATGATGTGAAATTTATAGAAACATCTCCTATATCTGAGATTCAATATTCAAAAAAAAATGATTTTAAAGGAGGGCTAATATATAATCTTTATAGAAATAAAGGGGTATTGTATATTATCAAAGATCCTAAAAGTGACAACTATTTTGTTTCAGATGAACGAGATATTGTAATGAAGGCAGCAAGAGGTGAAATACGAAACAATTTAGATAAAATCATTTTTTCAAAAGAAACGATAAAAAAAACAATTGAAAATAAAGTAGAAGAATTTCCTGTTGTTAATGAAAGTGAATTCAAATAATTTTTTACACAATATATAGCAATATATTAATGTATTGACTTTTTTATTCTTTGGAGTTGTAGTTTTGTATGTCAGAAAATTATTTGAACTTTAATTATTTTGATTCTTTTATGGCTATATTTATGACATCTTTTATTTTATTTTTAGTTCCATTTATCTTGATTACTACATTTTTAGTTATGCTTAATGATGATGATTATAAAAAAATCAAAAATAAAATGAATAATGGGAAATGGGAATCATTTTCATCATTTTATATATTTATAGAAACATCCCCTGTATCTGAGATTCAATATTCAAAAAAAGATAATTTTAAAGGCGGGTTAATATGTAATCTTTATAGATATGAAGGAACATTGTATATTGTTAAAGATCCTAAAAGTGACAACTATTTTGTTTTAGATGAGCGAGATATTGTAATGAAAGCAGCAAAAGGGGAAATACGAAATAATCTAGATCGAATTACTTTTTCAAGAGAAGCTATAAAGAAAGCAATTGAAAATAAAGTAGAAAATTTACCAGTTGTTAAAGAAAGTGAATTACAATAATTTTTAAAATAAAGAGTATAAAAATCTATTACTCTTTATTTTTTTTTATAATTTAAATATAAACAAAATACAAGAAAGAAGGAATTAACTATGATAAAACCATTAAATAAAGAATATTTATTTAATTTTTCTAAAATAAAATTCAATCTTGATTTTTCTGAGATAATTGAAAAATTAACTTCTTTAAAAAAAGAATTAATTGCTTGTGGAAATGATTACTTAAAAAAACAAGAATTGTACAACAAAGAAATTTTGTTGTATCTATATTTATCTAAGGATATTAAAGTATGCATTTTCAAAGAAAGTGATGGTATCAAAATACCGCAGTCAATTATTTTGGAAAAAATATATAAAATAAATAAGAATTCAATGATAGTAAAATATTTAGAAGATATTATTTCTATATTTGATTTGACAAAATTTTTAGAAAAGACTTAACGAAAATAATTAAGGAAGAATTTATAAAACTAGAACTTGCATCTATATTTAAAAAAGACTATCCCAATTTATTACTTTTAATATTTAAGAATCAATATTTAATAAACATAATTGATATCAATATTTTTTACGATTTAATAGGTTATAAATTGTTTTTAAAAACAGATCTGGATTCTTTCGAAGCTCCTATTTTAGAAAAAATAAAACAACAGCTTGAAATTCCAGAATATTTTCACGAATCTCCTGAAGATTTTTTAATCGTAAGAAATCAAGAAAAAGATTCAATTTCAAAATTAATTAGTATCTCTATATTAAATAAAGAAAATGATATATTAATTAATCCATTAATTGCAGATTATTTTGTTGTCTACGCTATATATAATAATTTATTAAGTAAAAAGGATATAAATAAATTATTAAAAAAGGGAAATTATTTTTATGTTGAATATATATTAACAAGGATGAGTATTCCAACAGATAAATTTTATTTAGCTATAAATAAAATTATTAATTCTCCATTAATATTAACAGAGGAATTACATTATTTAAGGCTTCCAAATTATTCTAATAATAACTTTTTAAAATACAAATTATATATATACAAAGATATTTTTTATAATAATATTGATGAGTGTTTGTTAAAATTTGCAAGTCTTGTTTCTTTAGGAAATAAAGTATATATAGAGAGTGTCGGCAAAGAAAATGATTATTTTTTATCTAGAAAAGAACTCATAGAAGGGTTAGCAAGAAGAATAGAATCACTATCTGAAAAATTAAATATAACTCCAGAAAAATTAAATGAATTAATAGAAAAGAATGTTGTAAGTAAAAAAGAAGATCTATAACAGTTCTTCTTTTTTTATTTTTACTTTATATTATTTTTATTTTATTTTCAAATGTATCAATATATGTATTGAATTCATCAAATAGCATAAATTTATTTTTTAATACAAATTCTTTAAGTTTTTTAGCTGAAATTAAATAATCTGGAGAATTCAAATCTATTATAATCTTATAATCATCTGAAATCCAAGGGTTAATTTTATTTATTATTCTATAAGGATCTATAAGAAGATCCCTTCTAGAGACTCCAATTAAATATGTGAAGAAATATATAATTAAATAATTGATTTTAGAACGCTTATCTTGACAATTTCATTAGTATTTGATACAATATAAATACCAAAGTAAAAAATATATAAGGAGTAGTATTAGCTATGAAAAATAACTTTTTAGATCTCCCTGTTTTGAATATGGTTGCCCTATTCATTGTTTTAGGTATGAGCGTGGGCTTTCCTTTTATAGCTATGTATGGTGCCCAAGAAATAATAAATTATATTGGGAGAACTAATGATTTGCAAATTGTTGTTGGGGCAGTCTATTGTTTAAGTTTCGTCATAGGTATTATTGGGACTCGTATATTCTTTATTATTGTTAATAATAAAGATTTTTCTAAAGTATATAATGTTCAATTGATCGAGAAAGAATCTGTATCAGAAATAGAATATTCTAAAAAAGATGGATTTAAAACAGGGTTTATCAATAATCTATATATTAATAAGGGAAAGCTTTTTATTATAAAAGACCCAAAAAGTGATAATTATCTTTTATCTCATAATAAAGAAATTCTTGAAGATATATTAACAGGTAAATATTACTTATCTAAACCGTATTATAAAACATACTCTAAAGAAGACGTAAAAAAAACTTTAGAAAATTCATATTGACAATTTTATTAGTTTTTGATATAATATAAATAATAAAAATTTAAAGATGGGCTTTTTAATAAGTTATATACTGATAATGGTCATATTTATATTATAAAAGATCAAAAAAGTAATAACTACTTTTTATCTAGCAACAAAAAGACTCTTGAAGATTTATTACGTGGGAAAATTAGTTATTTTAATGCAAATTACGAAACATTTTCTAAAGAAGATGTGAAAAAAGCTTTAGAAAACAAAGTTTCAGAAGAAAAAAAACAAGAAACAGCTCCTAGTAATGTTAAAGAAAGTGATTTTAAATAAAAGTGGACGTATTATTGCAAAAACAATTTTTCCATAATATTATAACTATGTATTTTTCAAAAAAAACATAAGGAGTGATATAATATATGAAAAATAATTTTCTACAACTTTCCATTTTGGAAATGAATAATTCTTTGGTAACTATTTTAGGTATAACGCTATTCTCTATATTCTTATTAGTAATTTTTGGTTATTTTTTTAGAAAAATTGAAAGACTTTCAGTAGATACAAAACGTTTTATTCGCTTTGCATTTAGAACAAATGTAGTATCAGGCATTATTTGTTCTGCGATTATTTTAGCAATTAACGTGGATGATTTCACTAAATTAGTTGAAAAGGAATCTATATCAGAAATACAATATTCTAAAAAAGCTGAATTTAAAAAAAGACTTATTAATAGTCTATATATTTATATAATGGCAGAATGGTACAATGTATATTGTAAAAAATCCAAACTAAGATTTTTTTAAGATAAAGGTGAGTGAAGAACAATTTCGTTCAGAAAAAGTAGAAACATCTTTAAGATTCAAAAAAAGGATTATTATAAATAAAGAAAGAACTTATTGCTTTCTTTATTTATATATATATATTAAATTATTAATAAACTCTTCAAATAAAAAAAAGCACTTATATAATAAGTGCTTTTAATAAAATTTCAAACCTTTTTCAGGGGCAATGATTTGAATTGATTTTTTACCACGGAATGTATTAATTTCTGGTTTACCTACAACGTCAAATGATGTTGCACTTGTAGCAATATCTTCTAGATTAGCGATAGCATTCCAAGAAATAATCTCTAAATTATCTGAAAGAATTTTCAGGTGATTTTTTTCTTTTCCTAAAGCTAAAACAGAGTCGATATTTAAATTTTCGATTCCTAATACTGGATATTCAAAATCTTTACCAAATGGAGCAAATTTATTAATAGATTCAAGAAAATCTTCGTTTAAATAATCGGCATCAATGATGAATTCGGGAATTAATTCACTAGATAAATCTTCTGGAATTACACTCTCAAATTCTTTTTCTAACACATTAGATAATTCTTCTAAATTTTCTTCCTTAATCAAGCAGCCAAGTGCTTGATTATGTCCACCTAATTTTTCGAATAAATTAGAATGTTTTCTAAGAATATCAATTATAGATACACCTGGAACACTACAACGCCCAGAACCTTTTAAGTAATCTTTATTTTTAGAAAATACAATTGTAGGTCTATTGTAATATTCAGCTAATTTTCCTGCTAAGAGACCAATATATCCCTCTCCAATTGCATCATTTCTAACGATTACAACAGATTTATTTGAATGATCTTCTTGCATTAAAATTTCATAAAATTCTGCAGTATCAGATTTTCGCTTTTCATTTACATCAACTAAAAATTTTGTTTTTTCTTGAATATCATCTGTATTTAATGATAAGAATGTATCTACAGCTGTATTAGCACTACCATAAACTCGAGATTGAGCATTAATAATTGGCCCAAATGTAAATCCAAAATCTGTTTCTGTAAATACTTTATCCTTAGATACTTTATTTCGTAACAATAATTGTTGAATAATACTACACCAAGCATATCTTAACTTAAATCTACTAGTACCATTAAAAACATTTACCGCTTCTTGAATATAATATCTATTTTCTTCTAATACAGGCATTACATCTGCTACTGTTGCTAAACCAACGAAATCAATATATTGTTCAAACATACTTAATGATTCTGGATATAACCTATTAGCTAATTCTAACAGTAATTTATAAATAACTGTAGTACCACAGATACCTTTAAATGGATAATTATCTCCAATTTTATTAGGATTAATGATAATATCAGCTGCTGGCAAAACATCTAAACTTTTATGGTGATCTGTTATGATAACTTCAAACCCTTTAGATTTTGCATAATTTACTGCGTCCATTGCAACAATACCATTATCAACAGTAATAATTGTTTTTACCTTTGGATTTTTTTTCTGAATTTTATTAATAACTTTTTCCGAAATACCATATCCATCTTCAAATCTATCAGGAATATAATAAGAAATGTTATTTTCTTTATGTCCAGCTAATTTATAAAAGGTACGTAACATTCTTACAGCTACAATTGTTCCTGAAATACCATCACAATCGTAATCACCTAGAACAACAATACGGTCCCCTTTTTCAATTAAAGTAGTAAGTCTGTTTATAAAATCAATAGCTTGATCAAATTCTAGAGCAGATGGTATATCTTTTTTCTCTACAAATAATTTCCTTTTTATATTTGCCTCATCAATTCCCCTTAATTTTAAAAATGATTTTTCTATATTTTGCATAGTAAATTCCTTCTTTCTTTATTTTATATTTTTATAAATTAATTATAATAATGCCTAACACTTATTATTGTTTCTAATATATTTTAAAGTTACTAAATAAAAATATGAAGTAAATAAAAAACAGACTATAATAATAAGTCTGTTTTTTTATTTATTGAAAAATATTATAAAAAATTTTCGCTTATAACTTTTTCTAATTCACCACTTGTTATATTAAATACTTTTGATAATACATTAATATTTTCAAGTAAATGTTTTAAAAGAACTTCTTTCTCTAAAAGATATCTCATTACATTTGTTTCAATTTTTATTTTATTACCAAGAATTAATGACTTAGCTATTTCGAGTAAAATTTCAGATCCATTTTCTCTAAAATAACCTTTGTCTATTTCAATATTATATATAATTTGCGGTATAAGGGTTAAATTTTGAATACCTTTTACATTACATCTATATCCAAAAGGATTATCTTTAGAAACATAGCTAAGTATTTTATTCAAGACTTCTTCTTTTGTATAAAAACTTTCAATTAAAAATTTAAAAAGAAAATTACTTTTAATCCGAAGAATATCATCAATTTTTTCACTAGGAATCAAATTGTTATAAATTGCGTATATTAAAAAAGATCCAATTTTATAATCAAACTGTTCAAATTCCTCGTTGTAATATTGATTGTATATTAATTTTGCATATAAATCTTTATCTTTATTTCTTATACTTAAAAAAGTAACTGAATCATTAATTTCCATATAAGAATAACCAATTCTATATCTTATAAAATCAATAAGTCTTGAATATTTTACAGTATAATAGTCTACGCTCATATGATCAAAAAACTCATATTTACCTATAAAATTATAAAAATCTTCCATATTAATGATATGTATTAAGAATGGATATTTATTGAAATTCTGACAACAATGTCCCACATCTTTAACAAGTAAATCTTTAAATAAATTTGCTTTGATTTCAATAAATTTTTCCTGTACACGTTTTTCAAGTATCTCTAATAAACATTCTAAAGAGATTTCTTCTATTAGAAATTTATAGATTATATTCTCTTTAGACAGCTTATATTTTAGCCAAAAACAGTGTTGTATATCTTTGTCCTTAATATTTTCAGGAGATATTATAAAATTACATTTATCATCCATATAAATATCTATTTTATACGTTTGTCGTTTGAAATATTTTAAAAAGAAATTTGAGTCTTTATATATATCGTAGGTTCTTTTTAATTCTATTAATTTATCTTTTTCTGTATGAAAATCAAGTTTTTGTTTTATATCAATTTTAGAAAATTCTAATAAATATTCTTTATTTTCTGATTTTATCATAGTTAGTTCCTTCTTTCTTAGTATATATTTTTATATTGTAATTATAGAAATATATACTAAGTCTTTTTTATTAAATTATTTGAATTGATATTCAAACAAAAGCTATCCTATTTCAATTCCAACATTTAAATATCATATAAAATATAACAGTTGTACTTTTAGATATTTGTTTAATCTTTTTAAGATCAATTTATAAAAAAAGAGTAAGTACCGTAATACCAACTGTTTTTAATATGTTTTATTTACTAAAATAAATTATCTTAAAAGATTGTGAACTATTGATTGTTCTAATTTATCAGGTGTTATATTTAATATTTTAGAGATTATGCTAATATTTTCAACTAAACAGTCTCGAATAATTTCTCTAATTATGTAATTTTTTTCATATTCAGCTGCAATTTTTATTTTATTCCCTTGAATTAACAGTTTAGAAATTTTCAATAACACATCAATTCTATTTTCTAGAAAATATTGTTTTTCTATTTCTATTATATATATTAATTGAGAAATACACTCGTAAGTATAAATGTGTTTCGTATTAGTATAATATATTATCGGATCATCTTTTGGAATATATTTAATTAATTTATTCAAAATTTCTGTATTTGAATAAAATATCTTAATAATAAAATTAAAAAGATAATTTGATTTCATACGCAAAACATTATCAATAGTTTTATCTGAAATCAATTCGTTATAAATTGCATATATTAAAAATGAAGATATCTTAGAATAAGATACTTCATTAAAATTTGAAGTTTGATATTGATTATAAATTAATTTTGCATATAAATCTTTTTCTTTAGATCTTTCTTTTATGAATGTAGTCAAACTTCCTGTATTATTACTTGCATATCCTATTTTATAATGCATTAATTCAACACCTCTAGAATATTGTACACGCTCATATTCATTTGTATGATCAAAAAATACATATCGACCAATAAAATTATAAAAATCTTCAATATTAACAATATATATCAAAAATGGATATTTATCAAATTGATCACACCAATACAAAACATCTTTAATAATTAAATCCCTAATTAAATTTAATTTAATTTCAACAAAATTATTAAATATAAGATTTTTAATAACTTCTAAAAAGTATTCTAATGAGAATTTTTCTGTTAAAAAATTGAAAAGTAAATTTTTTTCATTCAATTTATATTCTAAAGAAAAACAGTATCGAATATCGTCCCCTTTTAGATCTTTTTGTGAAGCTACAATAAACCTACATTCATTATTCATATAAATATTTATCATATATATTTGCTTTATAAAAGATTCTAACAAGAATTCTGATTCTTTATAAATATCATATGCCCTTTTCAATTCAATTAATCTTTTTTTCTCATTACTTAAATCAATTTCTTGTTTAATATCAATTTTTGAGAACTCTAATAAATATTCTTTTTTTTCTGATTTTATCATAGTTATTTCCTTCTTTGTTTAAATTATTTGAATTGATATTCTATCTAAGAGGTCTGTTATATTAACATTTTCTCCTAATGTAGTACCTATCTACTATATAGTATAACATTTTTTACTAATTTTTTCAATAAAAAAAAGACTAGAAATAGTCTTTTTTAAACAATTTTTTTGATAAGTTCATCTTTATTAACATCAGTAATAAAAATAACTTTTGTAGTATCGGGAATAATCTCAGTTAGATCTTTTTTAAATATAGAACAGAATTGTTGTAATTTTATATATTCAGATTCATATACATATAGTTCTTTTACATATTTAGGAACATATGTGAACGACATTGTACTTTCTTGAGTATATGCTTCAGAATTCTCAATAATATGTATTTCGGTAAAAAATTTTTCAGCATAAAACTTTTCAATACCAGATAATTCAACATATTTACTTTCAAAACAATTGATATCAAATATAAAATCTTCATTCATTTTTTTAATAATTGATATTACAATGTCAGGAGTACCGCAGAGTAATGTTAAATCAGATATGCTAAATGAACTTAGAAAGTCTCTTTTTTCTTCAAAAGTAAACTCTATTTCATTTAGGACTTTTTCAAATTCATTTTTATTTTGCCTATATTTAAACATAAAACTTCTTTGTAAAGAATGTAAACACTCAAAATAGGGACTGTTATAATTAAATTTTTGATATTTACCAAAAGAATTAGTACCAACTCTTCTTGTCGTTTTAATAATTTTTAAATTGGATAATAAATATTTAAATATCACTTCGAATTCATTTGTATTTGGATTTATTAAATTATGAATATACCATTTCATAAAAGAAATTTTTTCTTTTTGAGATGCCATTATGTCTAACATATCCACAAGAATAGAATCCTTGTATTGATTAAGATTAATTTTATTTTTGTGTAATTCTAAAATTAACTCTTTTGATATTGGTTTATCTAATTTAAATTCAGTAAATATTTTTTGTTTTAATGTAGCCTCATTAATAGTTATTTTCATATTATAAAGATCAGATATTAACCGTTTTTCTTTCTTAACTATTTTATCCGTACTATATTTAGTATATATATTTAACACTTTATCTTTAAAACTTTTTGATTTAATAAATTTTAGAATGTTTCCCTTATCTAAATTTAATCGTCCTCGTTTAGTATTATCTATAATACTGTCTCTAAAGTACTTATTTCTAGTATAACTATTTAAACTTATTCTTCCTATTTTTAAATAAGTTCCAATGAATCCCTGTATTTTTTCACTTTCCGAATTTAAAAACATCATATTTTTATATTCTGGTGATATATATAATATAATATCATTTTTATTCAACCAAGCAGTATTGATTTCTTCATAAAAATTATTAAAATACCATTCTGCTGCAAATTTATTATTACTCAAAAACTCACTAACTATTTCCCCTTTTAAAATTTCATTTTTTGATGTTTCTATCATTTTATATCCTTCTTTCTTGTTTTCTTTTATACTTTAATTATAAAAAGAAATAGACAAAGTATTGTTACTGTATCTATTTCTTTTTTTATTATTAAATTTTTATTTATTTTACTAAATCTTCAATCAAGACTTTATTATTTTCAGAAGTTTTTAACGATTTATCCCTAATTAACTGTACATCAGAAGATAATACTTCATATTTTATTTCTTCTTTAAAAACAGAAACGTGTTCTCCGTGAAAATCAATTATATTGTGTTTTTCTTTAGATGGATTTAATACAGATTGTTCATCATTACTAATCAAGTATCTATTATCATCATTCAAATCTTTTACTATATATTCAGTAAAAGATTTTTTATACCAAAATAATCTTTTATTTTTTATAGTGTATTCAATTTTTGTTGTCGGTGAAGTTTCATCAATTTTAATGTTATATAATTCTGATACTGGTTTACTATTATTTAAGATGATAATAAGAATTAAAAATCCTTGAATAAATACTATTGTTTTGATAAAAGTTGATAATATAAAATCACTTTTTCGTGTTTTTTTGATATTAAGGTATTCTATTTCTAATTCGTTTAATTCTCTATAATCACTTAATTTATCTAAATATTCTATTATTTTACTATCTAAGAACTTCAATACCATATTCAATAATATGAAGAATAAAATTATTCCTAATATTAAATAGGGTAAATTTACCTTGATTTCAAACATATTGTCCTCCTTATTTTAACAAAGAGTTGAAAATATCAGCCCCATCAAATTATTAATTCTTACCTCCACATTTCATCTATTTGGATTTAATACAGACTCTTCTCTATCACTAATAATGAATTTTTCTGAGTTTTCAGAAGCTTTAATTATATATTCGGTAAAAGCTAATTTATATAAAAAAAATTATTATTTTTTCTTGTATATTATATTTTTGTTACTGGTGAAGTTTCATCAATTTTAATATCTCATTAAATAAATATATATATATATTTATTTATTGAAAAACAAGAGGAATATAATAAGATAAAATATAATCCAGATAATTTATTAGAGTTTTTTAAAGATAGTATTGTTATAGATTTATATTGTACAGTTAATAAAAATGGCAATGGAGACTCAACAAATACAAAGGTTTACTTTAATCACGAATTTATTTTTTCGTTATATACAAATAAATATTTTTACGATTATGTTATTAAAAATTCTATTACATTAGAAGTTGTATCTGAAAAGATTCGATGTGATGTTAATAGAAAAATAAAAAAAGAAATCGCAAAAATACAGTTAATAATGTTTGAAACGAAAGATAGTAATTATATATATATTTTAAAGAAGTATCCAACTATAGTTTCAATTATGGATCCTTATATTTTAATTAGATCAACATATCCAATTTTATTTGAAATAGATTGCAATCCTTTTCTTGACTCATTAACTAAAGAAGAAGAAACATTAAAAAAAGAAATATTATGCTATTACGAATTTAATCAATTATATAAAACTGTTTATCAAGAATATTCAGAAAAAAGATATAGTTTTTCAAAAGCATTTTTTGAATATATTGATAGAAATAACAGATTGAATCTATATTTAATTAATAGTAAAATCGGGTGTACTTGCCTATTCTTCGCTATTAAATACAAGTTCATTTCACAAGATTTTTTAGAAGACGCATTAAACCTAAGACCTATCTTTTGTCGATTTTTTAATGAAACAAAACTAACGTATAAAGAATTTACAGATTTATTATCTCTGGGTGGTTTTGATTTTTCACTTACCAAAGAATATGAGGTTTGCGATAATTTACCATTAGATTTTCCGAAAGAATTTTTAAAATTTGTAGTAAGAGTAGATGAAGTGAGTTATAAAGATGAAAAACAAGAATTGCTAGATATAATTATTGAACATATTTTCTCAGGTATTGTGGTTAAAACTGTTAATAGATTTTATTATATAACTAAAAATAAGCTTATTCAAGATATTTTAAGAAATCCAGATAAATATCTTGAAAAATATCAAGTAACAATAACAGAATTAAAAAACAACCTTGATAAATTTATTCAATTACAATAATAATCAAAATTAAATAAGTAGAACTATAAATTTATAGTCCTACTTATTTTTTTACTATTCTACAATAAGTTTTATAAGTTCATTTACAGAATTTATTATTACTTCTTCATTAAAATCTTTACTAAATTGTCCATAGATATTCCCTATGTTTTCTCCATCAGAATTAAATAATAGTATATTACTACTAGAATATTTAGATTTTGTAACTTGTTTAGCACTTGCAACATAACCTAAATTTAAAGTAATATCCACATTAAAATTATTTCTACCTAAGTCACTATGAGGCTTTTTAGAAAGATTATCAAATATAAATTTTTCAGTAAGATATTCAAAAAATTCTGGAGTGTTTTTCTTCTCGAAATTAGTTAATTTCTTATTTTTCAAATATTTAGTAAACGATGCATCTTTTTCAAAATTAGGATGGAACATATTCCCATAATGGTTCAAATCTGTTATAGTAGAAAAGACATTAAAAGAATAATTGTATGTATTCTGATCATTTCTTATGTTGAATCCTTTTTGGTACAGGTATAACCCTGTACCAGCCATATCTTTATTTCTTTTATGAAATACAAAATGTATACTAGGATCTTCTATTAAAACAGAATCTTCACCTTGATTGGTACTATACTCTTTTAAAAACTTATAATCTGCTTTTAACGCAGCAACTGAATCAGTATAACTTTCTTCTTCATTAACGATATCGATAGGTAAACATTCAAAGAATTCTCTATAAAATATTACATATAAATCATTAATAATACTATATTTTTTTCTTAATTTAGTAATATCTTTTTCTTTATAATAATAGTCTTTTGGAGTATTAATATCTAATGTTTTATTTCTATGATTATATAAAAAAGTCACATCATATGGTAAAGATTTTTTTTCTAGTAAACCTTTACAATGAGGAAGCACATCTGAATCTTTATAATAATAATCTTGTGGTATATAAGATAAAATTGAATTAAATACATCATCTCTATAAGGTGTGTATTCATCATCATAATCGTAGTCATCAATCCAAGTTTCTTCCATTTCTCCAAAGTAAAAGACTAATCCTTTTGTTGGAATAGAATATGTATAACATTTATCTATTCTATTTTTTATATCATTATATACTTTTAAAGTAGCAGTTTCACTCTTATTAAATGATAACTCTACACTTTCAGTAGAAATTAATAAATTACCTGTTTTGGCTTCGAATTTAAAAGTTGTAGTACTGCTATGTTTTGGATTGATTGTAATATCATATTCTTTTGACACTTTTTCTAATACTTCAAAAACTTCTTGTACGTTGTTAATACTTGCTTTTATTCCGTCTACGTTCATTTTATTTCATCCTTTCATTTTCAATTATATTTAATTATATTTTTGGTTAACATTATTAATCCACAATTATATTTTGATTAACTTTATCAATTAATTCTGTTTCTGGAATATTATTAATTTTACTTAATACGGCTTTATGTGATAAAATTTTTTCTTTAATAAAATCTTTTTCTGATCTAGGGACAGTAAATTGTGCATTTTTACATAGTTTTTTTGAAACATTAATTATTTCATATGGATTTTTTATTTTTTTTAAATTTAATTCAAATATAGTAAGTTCATCTGGAACATAACTTTTTTTTATGAAAATTGATTTCAAATTGTGAAATACGCTTTTTTAAAATCAGATTGTTTTTTGTAATTAAATTTGTCAAAAATAATCTTTTTTCATAAGTATTTTGAATTGAAAAATCACCGACTGCAATAAGTCTATGAAAATAGGGTTCTACAAGAGAAAAATCTTCTTGTGAAAATAAATTATAATACAAACCATATGTTATAAAAAAATCCATATTTGGATATGTCGAATTTATTTCTTCTTCATCAAAGTTAAAGTTAAACACTCTTGATTTTAATGTGTTAAATAATTTTTCTTTTTCTTTAGTGAGTTTATATTTTTCAAAATTTTCAATATCTAATTTTATCCTATCAAAAATCCTTTCATTATTTCTAGACCATCGTTTTGGGTGTTTGATGTATTCAATAACTAAAGATCCAGATTTTTTAGGGCTCTTTATGTTATATGGATATATTGGTAATAAGCCATTTTCTAGAGATAATTTATCAAATATCTCAATCATAAGTCTTGATTCAAGCTTTTTTTCTTCACAAAATATATCTTCATTCTCGTGAAGCAATTTAAGTAAATCTATATTTTCTAGTAAGTGAACTAGAAAAATATATTTATTAAATACTTTGAAAATATCTTTATTTTGCAACATATAAATCTGTATTTGATGTATGAAAAGATCCAATTCTTTTTGTATCGCCATATAAATTCTTTCTAACATTATCGATAAAGATATTTTCCCTAAAAAATAGTCTTCTTTGTATTCATCAAGTAAAAATGAGTGTATAGAAAGTGAATTTTTTAAATCTGGTTTTAGATTTTCATCACTATATTCATCTGATCGAATTCTAACCGTATTATCTTCTGGATAAAAGTACAAATGGATATAATCATTGTCATCATTCAGGAAAAAACTAAAAAATTTCTCATCAGCTATATCAGTTATACACTGAATGTAAATAGATTTAGCGTATTCTAACTTAGAAGTTATAATATCTTTAATCTCATCATCAATTTGCAACTTAATTTTTTTAAAATCAATTATTTGTTTTGATTTTATCATAACTTTAAATACCTTCTTTCTGTTATTTTTTTTCTCACAAAATAATTATAGCATAAAAAAAAATAAATTGCAAATTAAAATTTAAAAAAGTGAATAAATATTATTCTAGATAGTGTTATAGCACTATCGTGCATTAGGGGAATAACTTTTTCTTGCAGAAAAAGATTATGATACAAGAATTTCCTTTCAGTCAATTCTTGTATCAAGTCTTTTATACGAGGATCAAACAGGAATATTCTGGATACAAAGAGTATTCTAGAATATGATTTATATATACTTAGCTGGAATATAAATAGATACAGTAGTACAATAATATTTTAGATAAAAAAGAAAGATAAAATATATTACTAGATAAAATAAAAGTATGTATCTTAAAGATATATAGCTAAGATAATAGTACAAATATATTAAATAAAATTAATTATATATAATAAATTATAATTTATTATAAAAGCTTAATATAATTTATTTTATTAGCTTTATATAATGCTTACTAGCCGTATTTTTTATCTGTTATACATAGCATCCACAGAACCCCCTATTACTACAAGGATTGGGGGAAATTGTAATTTTAATTTGCAATTTATTTTTTTTTATGCTATAATTATTTTACAAGATTTTTCTCACACAATAAAACACATAAAAATATTATCTCAAAATTAAACTTAACGATTTATCATTTTTTATAATTAATTTATATATTAAATACAAGAAAGAAGGTATGAAAATGATAGTTTCAAAACAATCGGAAAGTGTTTTTTACTTTTCTAGAATTAATCAGAAAATAGACGTTGAACAATTAAGATTAGATTTATCTGAATTAAAAGCAGAATTTGATAAAATTAAGGATTCTCCAATGTTTTTAGATGAATTTACTTATGAAAAATTTATTATTTCAGTATTTTTACTAGAAAATAATAGTATTCAAGCAATGCAGCATATAAAAAATTCATCTCTAAAAAATCTAATGTTTAAAAAGAAATATGCTTTAAACAAAAGTAATATTATTACTAAGTTTTTAAACTCAAAATTGGAGTTGACAGATTGTTTAAATTTAATAACTGAAGATTTACAGCGTCAATTAACTAAAAAAATAGTTGACATAAATAAAACTTTACTTACTAATAATTTGCTTTGTTCAACATTAGAAAGAACAATTAATAAAAATTTATTTTTATTAAAAATAATTGATCTTAATGTTTTAATTCCTATGTTTGATAAAGATTTATTAAATAATGAATACGCTTTAACAAACTGGAAAGAAATGTTAGAGGATAGGTTGTATTTTTCTGAATCAAATCAAGAAATATTTGAGAAAATAAAATTTAGTCGTTCGGAAGAATTTGATAAAGTTTCTAGATTTATTTTTGATTATTTAAATAATAAATTAAGTTATAGTAGAGTTTCTTTAATTAAAGCAAGTGAGACGAAACTGGTGATGTTCTTTTTAGCTTATGGAATTTATTATGAGATATTTTCAAAAGAAGAGTTTGAAAATTTTCAGCAGAATAATGAGTTTTTTATAGATCAAATGATTAAAGTATTGAAATTGAATCTAAAAAATCTTGAAGAACTTAATAAAAAATTCTACAAAGACCAAAATAAACCGTTCGTATGTGTTAATTGGCTTGATAATTTTAATTCATTGGATGAAACAGATAATTCAATTATTGTATATCGAGCATATATTAATTCATATATGCTAAGAGCATCACAATTAATTAATGTAACTAAATGTATAGTAAAAAATAATTTAGTGTACTTGAACAATCAATTAGATAATCGAGCAGATGTAAATGGTTTTATACAATTATTAAAAGATAATTCTCCTGCATTAGCTAAAGTAAATAATATATCTGTTGAAGAATTAAATAGATATATAACAAATAATATTATTTGTTAACACAGAAAAGAGACAATTAAAAATTATTGTCTCTTTTCTATTATTATTTCTTTACGAAATATGATTTAATCAAATAATTTTATTGATATAATTTGAAATATATGCTATAATAATATAATGTAAAAGAATTGAGAGGACAGTAAAAATGATTAATGATTTAAAAGAAATCCAAAAACAGGCAGAAAATAAGATCTTACCTAAATATTCAGAAGACTATTTTCTTTATTTAGCAAAGTTAGTTTCTGAAAAATATCATACAGGTCAAGTTGATAAAGCTGGTGTAGATTATTTTAAAGGTCATATAGAACACGTTGTGTTAGGAGTTTATTCAAAAAAAGAAAAAACTGTAGCATATTTACACGATATTGTAGAAGATACTGAAATAACACTTTCTGACTTATATGAATTGGAATTTCCTAGTGATATTGTTGAAGCTGTTGAATTATTAACTAGAATTCAAAATATTGATTATCAAGATTATCTTAATAAAATTAAATGTAATAAACTTGCAAAAAGTGTTAAAATTTCTGATTTAAAACACAATAGCGATTTAAAAAGATTAAAAAATGTAACAAAATATGACAAAAAACGACAAGATAAATATTTAAAAGCAATTGAGTTTTTAAAAAGCAAAGAATAAATATATTGACAGTTTAATTTTTTTATGATATAATATTATTAATTATTAGAAAGAAATTATTGGAAATTAAAGTGAGGATTTAAAATATGAAACATAATATTAACGAACATTTATTAAATAAATATAACAAAATTTTTATTCCTGAAGAAAATATCCATTCAGAAATAAATGTAGAAAAACAAGAGTTAGTATCATTTATTATTGAATTAGCAAAACTTGGATATAAATTAGACGTACATCACGTAAATCTATTAGCAAAAACTAGTGTTGACTTTTTAGAGTCTATTTTAACTAGTGTATTTGGTGTTGATTTCAAAGAATATGTTATTTTTAGAACAAATTTTGCTGAATCTATTGCAGATATGACTGATGTTGAATTATATCTAGATGCTATTGTTCACTATATGACAGTTGGTGCATATACTCCTGGTGGAGATACAGTACCTGTAATTGATTTTAAAAAAGATCCATCTACACTTGTAGATTTATCTTTAATTAATAAAGAAGAATTAACAAGTATTGTTATGAGTATTTTAAATGTTAATATTATGTTACCAGAATCAGATATTAAATTTGCTTCAAATGCCTTATTATCATTTTATTCTGATGATGAATTAAATGATATTTTTGCAGAAGCCAATATAGTTATGAAAAATACATTAATTAGATTAACTAGTGACTTTTTAAAAGCAGGAAAAACTGTGTCACCTAAATTTAAAACAGCTACAGATGTATTAAGATTCCTAGCTGCTATATCGAATTCTGAATTCAACAATAAATATATTGATTTTAAATATTTTAACAGAGGTGAAGTACGTTTTATTCTAAATGTATTGGAAACAATATATTGTCCAGAAGATTTTAAATTGTACTCTAAACCTTGGAAGAAATTCTTCCAATTAAATGCTAAAAAAGTTAATTGGAATTTATTCCCTAAAACACGAAAAGCTGTTGATATTTTATTTGGAAAAATAGAATACACAACAAAACAAGGGGATATTCAAAATAAATATTTAGCATTAAAACAAGGATTGGAAAATTCTGATAATTCTGAATCTACTTCAGATAAAGAACGATTCAATCAAATTGTTGAATTAGTTAACACTTTAAAAGACCGTCCTGGTACATTTGCAAGACGTATTATTTCGATTTTATCTGAAGTGAAACCTATATTTTCAAAATATATTATCAACCAATTTTTAACTGTATTAAGTGAAGTTGATTCTCGTGTACTGTATCAATTAAAGGATAGACTTAATACTTTATTACAATCAGCTGAGAATTCTCGTTTTATTATAGTTAAAAATAAAGTTCAAATATTACCAGAAACTATTTTATTAGATAATGATGAAATCAAATATTTATTAAATAGAATTGATTTTGAATTAGAAAAACGTATAGCACCACTAGAATCATTAGGAGCTGTGTATATTGATCCTGAACTTAAAAATACAAACATTACAACATCATTGGCTGGTGTTGGTGAAGGGAAAGGATTTTCTACATTAGGTAGTAAGAGAAAATTTGATAGTAATACCGAAGTATTACGTTTATTTACAGCTTGGAAAAATCCAGAAAAAGATGCACGAACTGATATTGATTTAAATCTATTAGCAGTTAGTGAGGATTTCAAAAAGAAAACTGAAATTGCTTATTATGCATTGAGAAAAGAAAATATGTATCATTCAGGTGACATTATAAATGCACCTAATGGAGCATTAGAATTTATTGATGTTACTAATCTTGAAAAGGTATCTAATGATTATAGATACTTAATTGGTAGTATCAGTAGTTTTAGTGGTCAAACATTTAAAGATCTTGGAACTGTATATTCTGGATTGTTAGAATTAACAAAAGAAGAAGCTAAAAAAGCAGATATGTATTCTAATGCTATTACTGTAGGCTATAAAAATATTGCTAATTCACAATCTTGTATCAATTTCATTATTGATTTAAAAGAAGGTACAATTACTCACGTTGACAAATCTTTATTTGGAATGAAAAGTTGCAGAAATTTATCAGATGATATTAAAAATATAAAATTACTATTAGATTGTTTAAATGAAAAAGAATTTATCACAGTTTATTCTGTTTTAAAAACACACGGGGAAATCCGAGGCTACTTAGTTGATACTCCAGAAGAAGCAGATATTGTATTCGATAAAGAAAATTTCGAATTAACTAATTTTATAGAAAAATTTTTATAATATCAATTGAGTTAAAATTAGGGAGGTATCAAAACCTCCCTTTTATGCTATAATAAAAATGACTTTAGAATTATTTTCTGATTTAAATATAGAAAAAATATAGTGATAGATAGGAGAAAATTTATGCCTGAAAAAACAAATAAGAAAAAAACAAATAGTTTAATAATCACAGCCCTTACAGGTGCATTATTATCAGGAGGGTATTTATATTATGATCATAATAAGAACAATCCTGATTTTACTAAAGAAATGACTCTTGAACAGCAAACATCTTTAATAACTGCAGAGGTTGAAGCTGTTAAAAATAATGCAAAACCAAAAGATGTAATAAATGCTTTAGAACCTAGAATGAATTTATTAACTTCTGATAATAAACAATTAGCAACAGATTTAATATATACCAGTCTTCAAAATTCATCATTATATTATAATACAATGACTCAAGTTTTAGCTGGTGAAATAAATTATTCAAGAGGTAATACTAAAAATGCATTAGCTGCTGCAGACCACAATAAATTAGTTGATGGATATTTTAAGGAGCTATCGGAGCAAAAATTGAAATATTATAATTTAAATCCTGATTTTGTTGTTTCATTACCAGATTTTGAGTATCTAGGTACATTTGATAAAGAAAATAGTCCAGAATTAAAACTATTAGTAGAAGCGGGTAAAATTGGACAGAATGCTCCTATTTTTGAATCAGAAAAAGTTAATAACTATGAAGCATTAAAAGCGTACAATAAAATTGTACAAAAATTATATGAATTGCGTAGTATGAATGCTAGTTCTAAATATTTACAAGACATTAGTAGTTTAGCACGATTTTATCACGATGTAGGATTTGCTTATGTTCAAACTAGTAATACAACTTTAGAAGGAGTTCACTATAAATTAGAAAAATATCATATAGATCAATTAGAAAAAGCAAAAATAGAATTCAAAGATACCCCAGAGCTGTATAATGAAATTTCAGAATATTTAAGTAAAGTGAAAGATAATAAAATAGGTGCTGATTTTGTTAAAGATAAATCAGATAAATCTGTAAAAACATTTGGTACATCAGTGTACTGGAATTCAGTAGCTGATATTAGTAGTTTAACTTTACCTAATCAATAAAAAAATTAGATTGATAAAATAGAGCTAAGAAAGAGAGGTTTCCTCTCTTTTTTTATTATAATTAGTATATAAAAATAACATATAAGAAAGAAGGAAATAACAATGAACAATAAACTAAAAATTGAACAACAATTTGTTGTTGACGGCAAAATATTTGAAAGTCAAAGTGAAGCTGAAAAATACATAGAAGAGATTGAAAAAGAAAGACCTAAAAATCCTGAATACAATGATACTATTTATTACGAAAATTGGACAACAGACGGTATGGAAGGGAATGATTCTTTAATGCGAGCAAGATGGCAAAGTTACAAAGAAGCACTAGATGATATGAAAAATTATGCTAATGCTTGGAGACAAAAAGGTACTGGCTGGATTGTACAAGTAACTATTACCACAGATTGGAAACACAGGGTGTTTATTAAAACAAAACGAGTTTATGAGAATAATTATTAGAATGTATTTTAATGTCAAAAAAACTTTAAAAATATTTACTTAATAAAAAACAGGACTTTACACTATCGGATATTTCTTAGTGTAGATTTCTATTTTTATTGACATATAACTAAACTTGTGCTATAATTTAAAAAAAAAAAAGAATTATTTTAGGAGAGTACATTGTACTCTCTTTTTTTACATATAATTACTTATAAATATATATATAATTAAGATATAAATTTAAATAAAAGAAAGAAGGAATAAACAATGAAAAAAAAATAACAAGTTAAATGCAGATATTTTAACAGAAACAAGAATATTTAATCAATGCAATAATCTCCAACAAGAAGAAGTTGTATTAGGGTTAGAAAATAATGTAGATATTTCAATCTATGCTAAACTAGAATTTGATTGGACTCAAATGAAACAAATTAGATTAGGATTAGAAGAAAATTTGTATGTGTCAATTTATGCTAAACTAGAATTTGATAGTTGGCAAATGAGAGAAATCGGATTAGGATTAAGAGCTAACTTAGATATTTCAAAATATACTAATCCAGAATATACTTGGGAAGAAATGAAAAAATAAGAGAAGAATTATTAGAAGAAAGTACACTTAAATAGTATACTCTTTATTTTAGATAAAAAAAGGGGTTTAAAAATATATTCAAACTGTGTTGACAAGTAAAAATAACAATGATATAATATAAATATAAAAAGAAAGAGAGAACAAAGAAAATGACAAAAGAACACAACAATTTAAACATAGAAAACTTAATAAAAACAGATTGGTTTTATCAATTCAACAATTTTCAAAAAAAAGAAATCTTAAAAGGTTTAGAAAACAAATTAGATGTATCTATTTATGCTAAACTGGAATTTAATGGAAATCAAATGGAACAAATCAGAAGAGGTTTACAAACGAATGTTGATGTTTCTATTTATGCTAAAACATTTTTTTCTTGGAGTCAAATGGAGCAAATTAGATTGGGATTAGAAAAGAACTTAGATGTATCGATTTATACTAAAAAAGAATTTGATTATAAACAAATGGAACAAATCAGATTAGGCTTAGAAGATGACTTAGATGTTTTCTTATATGCTAAAACAGAATACACAAGAAAAGAAATGAATGATATAAGATTAAGATTAAAAGAAATCTTAGAAAAAGAATTAAATGTAAATCTATTAAAAAATCAAAAATTAACAGCAGAAGAAATGCAGTCTATTTTAAATCTTTTAAAAGCTGGTTGGAATATTTTTTCTACAGAAAAAAACAATAAAACAATGTTTATTTAAAAGCAAAAAGAGTACACTTTTATAGTGTACTCTTTTTTTGTTGTAAAAAAACAGTTTTTTAAAAATATTTTCGTTTGTTTAGAATCTATTTTAAATTTCCAATGTTGATATATCAACGTTTGTAACACCTGAAAATTCGCCAAAAATGAGCAAAAATGCTTCTCATATATAGTAGTCGAGACCTAACGTAAAAAACACTCAGAATCGATTTATTTGACTTTTTTACATTATTGAAAAATATTCAAAAAATGTATTGAAAAATAAAGATAATAATGCTATAATAAATAAAGCAAGATAAATAAACATCAAAAAGAAGGATAACAAAAATGAAATAACAGATCCAACAGAAGTAATAAATAATTATGAAAACTATATTAAATATTTTTTATATGGTAAACTTAAGTTTGTTGGAAGTGATATTGTTTACTTAGATGAAGTTTACTATGTTTGTGATTTTAGTTTTCTTGAATTAAATAGATTTTTAGAATCCTTAACGAAAGATATTAGAAAACATATCAAAAAAGATAAATTTAATGATAAATTATATATTCAAGCAGATAATGTAGAAGAAATCGTTGAAGAACTTGAAAGATTAGCTGAAATGTTTGGATAATTAAAAAGAAAAAAATAAAGACAAATTATTATAATTTTTTGAATATAATATAAGAAAATTAAAAGTTTAATACTTTTAAAAGATCACAATTAATATGTGATCTTTTTTTTCTTATATACAATTAATTATATATATATAATTTAGATATAAATTTAAATAAAAGAAAGAAGGAAATTAAAATGATAAAAACAAACTCGGATACATACAATAGAATAAACTCTATAATAAAAGATTATATTGAAAATGATAGATTTTCTACAGAAAAAGAATATGCAGATTTGGAAGAATCACTTATGTATGCATTTTCAGAAAAAAACATCTTGCTTTAATTGTATTATTAGAGGAAAATAAATTACAACTAATAAATGATGACTCTATTCGTTGGTATAAAAAAAATACAAAAGGTAATGATATCATATTAGGATATTATGGTTATTGTAGATTAAAAAAGGCTTTAATTATGACACATCTTTGTTATTTAAAAATAGCAATGAACTTAAAGATTTTATAAAATCAGATGTATTTAAAAATCGATTATTAGAAATTTTTTCTGAGTACAATATTGAAAAATTAAATGGTGAGTTTAATAAAATAGACGCTTTAGCAAAATTAAATATTTCAATAAATGAAGCCTCACTTTTACAAAAGATACATTGTTACTTAAACACAATTTCTAATTACAAATTACAACAAAATTTATATGTATCAATTAATTCTGAACTTAAAGAAAAGTCGGAAGAAGAAAAAAGAACAATAAAAATGAGACTCTTAGAAGATCTTACTGGAAATAGTTTATATGGTTCAAATGATTATAAAAATATAGATGATTATTATTCATATAATAAATATTTATCAAAAGATTTTTTTGAAAAGACAGATAATGAATTTGATGTTTTATTAAATACATCTGTTTATTGTCTTGAAAATTTATATAATAATCAAATAGGAGACTTAAATACTAATTTTTCAAACAAAAAATTAAATCTTTCAGAATTAAAATCATATAATAAATTGATATATAAAGAAATAGAATCTTTTTTATATGATAATCGATATGGTAATCGTTTAGGATATTTCATAAAAACATCAAAAATAACAAGCGATGAGAAAAGAAAATTTTTAAGACTTCTAGGGATCAATAATTTTTCTAATTTTAATATAGAAGATGATTATATATATACTCTAAAGTATAACAATAATAATTTATTAGAAAATAGTGGGATAGATAGATTTTATACAGATTCTCTTTTTGAAGAAGTATCATCAAATGAAGTCGGTATTCATAGCTCAATTAATTTATTGCAAGTTCCAACATATGTAAAAGAATTATATATGCATAAAAATGAATATATAAAATTCAAATCATTTCTTACAATATTAAGTAAAGATATTAAATCAGTTATTCCAGAAACTACTAAAATAATTTTTGTAGAGGATATATCAACTGAAGATTTTGAATCTAGATTAGTTTAATACTTTTAAAAGATCACATAGTAAGAATTGTGATCTTTTTTTTATACACAATTACTTATAAATATATATAATTAAGATATAAATTTAAATAAAAGAAAGAAGGAATAAAAATGAAAAAATATATAAAACCAAGTAGTATTATAGCTGTTATTGGCACAATTTTTTTAATATTTGTTATTGGAGGAATCATCCATTTATCTCCAATTTCAACTCAAAATGTATTTAATAAAGATTTACTAAAATTAGATTATGAATTTAATAAAGTAATTATTAAAACGCCAGATAATCAAATTATTAAAGGGAATGTTGCAAAATGGACAACTTATGATAATAAAGATCTTGTTAAAGTTGAATTGGACAATGGAACTGTGTATTTAGGTCACGCTTCAGATATTCTACTATACAATGAAAAATAGTTATATAAAAGAAAGGCAATAAAAAAAATGGCAACAAGAACAGAATTATTACAACAAAAAGAATTGATAGAAAAACAATTACAAGAATTGGCTAATCAAGAATATCAACAAAAAATAGTTATTTTTTTCAATCCTGATTTAACAGAAGGTCGAATTCCATTTTATTCTAAAAAAGAATTTTATATTATAGAAAATCAAGGTCGATTTGATAGTACTACATTAGTAAATTTAATAGAATCTATTTATTCTAAAAAATATGGATTATATGATGGAGTAATGGGTTCTATATATAACTTAATGGAAACTTTCAAAGTTTCACTTAGAGAAAGAGATACAGAAGATAAAAATGATCTCCCTGTTTTAAAAATTAGTGAATTAAGTACTAGTATAGATAAAGCTAAAAAACAAATAAATGATTTTTTAGAAACTGTACCAATTAAATCTAATACAAGTTTTTAAGTAATTTTAACTACTCTATATTTTATAGAGTAGTTTTTCATTAAAAATAATTTAAATATATATAATTAAAATATAAATATAAATAAAAGAAAGAAGGAACAATAAAATGAAACAATATATTACAATGAATAATGATCTAAAATATCTTATTATGGAGGTAACAGTAGCTATTATTTTGATGTCACTAGTTATTTGGAATATTCTTGGATTATTATCTCCAAATTTAGTAAACAAAGAGTTATTGTTATTTGTAGATTGTCTATTTAATACCTTGAATGCTTATCATATAATAAATAAAAAATTTTTCAAAGATATAGATAATGAAATATAGGAGTTAAAAAATCGGCAATTAAAAAATCAGCAAAATTAGATCCAATATAATATTTATAGTAAATAAAACTACTCTATATTTTGTAGAGTAGTTTTTTATTATGAATTTATATGAATTTCTGTATTTATTGACAGGATAATAATATTGTGATATAATAAAAAAAGAAATGAATTAATATATTTATTAAATAGGAGAGTTGTTAACTATTAATTAAAACATATACAAGAATATACGAAACTATTGACTTTGTATATCCTTTTGTGTTATAATAAGTATACTGAAAATAATAAAATACAAAGGCCAAAAGATATAAAAATAGAATGAGGAAATTATGTATAGAACTATTAAAGAAATAGTACATCTTGAAAATATAGAAAGAAAATATGAAATAGATGAATTATGCAAAAATTATCAAAGTGATTCTAATTATATTTATAGTAGATTCTCAGGAATAAGAAGTTTAAATATATTGAATTTTAGAACAATAAGGGAAATATTAAAAGAAGAAAATGATTCTGGTTCATTGAAAAATATTAAATTACAAGGACACTATTTTCAAAGATGCTTAAATAGCACAATTGGAAACATAAAAACTATTTGGAATATAACAATTAAAGATGTTAAAAAGAAAATTCAAAATAAGAATTTAACTGACATAGAAAAATATTTTTCTATGATTATTTTAAAAAATAAAAATATTTTATATGAAATATTAGTTGAAAATATACAATACAAAGATCTTATAAAATTAAAAGAATTTAATAAATATAAAAAATTACATTCAAATGTTAAAATTAGATATAAATATATAAAAGCAATTATATGTAGATATATTAGAAAATGCAAAGCTAATGTTCCTAGAAAAAGATATCCGAACTCCCTAAAAATTGATAATACTTTATATTCTTTAAATTTAACAAAAATTAAAATTCAAGGTTTATTAAAAGGTAAAAGAATCGAATTAGTTCGTTCATCTGATAAGGTATATAGTAATGAAGCAACCTTAAAAATAAATGAGAAACGACAAATTGAAATACATTTCTTAAAAAAAGTAAAATCTAAAATTATTAAAAATAATAAGATAATTGGTGTAGATAAAGGTTATACAGATTTATTTCATAGTAGCACAGGAATGAATAATAAATATGGCATTGGATTTAGAAGAAAAATTATAAATAAAATAGAGAAAGATACTATAAAACAATCTAATAGAAACTATTATTGGAGTTTGTATTATAAATATCTAAAAAATAATAATTTATACAAAGCTCAGAATATTTTAAAATATAATTTAGGTTATATTAAAAGAAATAATTTTATGTATAAATTTAAAGAATATAAAAAATCACTAATCAACAATGCTATTAATTCAATGATTAAAATTGAAAATCCTGGTACAATTATTATAGAAGATTTGTCGTGGGTATCAAAAAAGAAAAAATATATAAATAAAAAATTAAGAAATGAATTATCTAAATGGGATAAAGGATATATAAGAGGAAGATTAGAGTTTAAATGTTATGAAAAATCTATTAAAATTATAGAGGTTAATCCAGCTTATACTTCACAAATTTGTCATAAATGTAATAAGTTTGGTATTAGAAAAGGAGAAACTTTCACTTGTAAATGTGGTAATTATGATGCTAATTATAATGCCGCAATTAATATAAAAAATAGAATTAATTATAAAAATATTACAAAATATACAAGTGCTGTAAAAGTAAAACAAATTTTCAGTTAGTTAATATATTTAGATGAGCGATAATTGTATTATTTTTTAAAAAAATAATAATATGATTATATAATGGATGTATAAGCCATTTTGATTCAATATGAACCGTCTAAAATTATCAATATTAACTAAGATAAAATTTAAAATACGGCTGAGAGGAATGAGTATATAATATATACTTTACTGTGCCAGCCAAGACATTGTTTATCTAAGAAATATTTTTCAGATAAAGGTGAGCGAAGAACAATTTTGTTCAGGAAAATAATGTATAGAAAAATATACATTATTTTGTACAGAAAAATAATTATGCAATCAGAAATACTTAAATTACTTAAATTTATTAGGGGAAATAATTATGCAATCAGAAATAATCAAATTTATTAGTAAGTTAAATAATACAGAATTTTATAGGAAATATAATAACATTCCTGAATTAATTGTTGCTATTCAAGAATTAATAAATGAATCTTCAACATTATCTCATTTTATTACAAGTAAAATCAGAGTAGAAAAATCTTATAATAAAGATGTTGTTGATGTTTTAGTTTTATTAAGTTATAATTCAGAATCTAAATTTATGTTTGAAGCTATGAATCTGGATAATATTAGTATATTACTACAATTCTCTAGAAATTCTATTCTAGAAATGAATGGGATAGATAATCCTGATTTAATTAAAGTTGTATTTTTAGGAAGAGATTTACAGAGGAAAAATGCAGTAGAATATAATTTATCAAACGATCCTGAATTAGAAAAAGTAACAGAACATCTTTCTAATTTAAAAACAGGAGCAAAAGAAATATTATTGAAACAGATAGAGCGATTACACTATATTTAAAATAGGAGTTGGTGTATAAGTGAAAAAAGATAGAAAAAGTTTTTTAAAGAGTTATCTAGAAAATTTACATCCAGGATTGTTCTTTAAAAATTTTAATGAAATTAAAAACAGAAAAATAAAATGGATAATAATATCTTTATTAGTAGCATTTTTTACATATTCAGCTATTTTTTTCTATGTAGCTATTCAAAGTGATAAGGTTACAGGTATAAAACATAGTTATGCTGAAACTATGCATATTTCTAAAGATAATTTGAAAAATTTCTCTGTAGGTGCTAGTTATTATATAGGAAAAGAAAAACATAGTGTTATAAGTTTTTCGAAAGATGATGAATTTTATGTAGTAGACTTTAATACTACAACTCGTAATTATTCTGAACAATTTAAAATTACAGATAATACTATAAAAAATCCTAATATACTAACTCAATTAATCTTATTTCTTCAAGATAAAAAAGGATTAAAATCAATTACAAATATAGAATATATTTCTGATTCAAATAAAGTAAAAATTAATTCTGAGGAATATATAGTAGAAATATATGCAACTCAATTAAAAAAAGTAAATAATGAAAGTGTAGATAAATTTTATAATACACTATTGATACAAAAAGGACAGCAAGATCTAATCGAAAAAGAATCGGTTCCAATAAATGATCTAGAATTAACTGATGTTTCTGTATCGAATTCAGAATTGAATATATCTGCAAAAGAAAAAGGAAAATCTAAATATTTTATTTTTAAAACAACAACAGATGAGAAAGTTAATTTAAAAACAATAGATTATACTAAATAATAATTCGAATGTATATTGACACTTTTGTGAAATTATGTTATAATATAAATATAGAATTTATTATAAGCGAGGAAATTATATGCAAAAATTTTTAGGCAAAACAACTGATGGAAAATACAAAGTAAGGGTATATGGTAAAAACTTTTTATATACAAAAGAAGAATTTGTAAAAGAAGTCAAGAACGGAAATATGTATTTTAAAGCTAATAAATTAGTAGAAGAAAAAGATGTAAGATAAAAAAAGGATGGGCGTTCCTCCTTTTTTTAAAAATAGTAAGGGGATAAAATATATGAAGATTAAAATAAAAACTAATAAGTTATCTAAAGAAGAATTACAGGCTTATTTGCATCACAAAAAATCTGCTCATAAGCATAAAAGTAAAAAAGATTATAAAAGAAATAATAAAGTACAATTGTATTCATAATTTTTCTAGAATATAATTGTACTTTGTTCTATATTTATTATAGGATCGAATGTGATAACTTAATTTAAGAAAGGATCGGGATGAGGTAATTTATTGCTGAGGATTGTATAGTTCTATTTTTAAAATAGGTGATGGAGAAGTTGAATTGCTTGACATAGTAATTATTCTATGATAAACTAGTAATATAGTAAATTAAGATAACTATATAGAAAGTTTGGATTCTTATGTTTTATTACTAATTAGTTGATTATAACCTTTAGCAGATAAAGGTAATTGTGTTCTATTTAACACTAAAACAGAATTTTTAAGAAATACTGTGGATGTTTTTAATATATTACTGAACATTAATTAAAATATGACCATAAGATTTACAAAAAAAATATTTAAAAATAATAGAGGATAAAAAAATGAAATTAAAAGAATTAAACTTAGAAAATGAATTTACAGTTATAGTGAAAGGTGATTTTCGATTTTCAGATTATGGATATAAAGAAAATATATTCTCAAATGAAGATTATGAGTCTGTTGTTTCATTTCTAATAATCGCTCAAGATATCTATAATAAATTGAATGAAATAGAAGAATACACTGAAGATAGAAATATAGCAGAATGTTTAACACCGTTTGTTAACGTTTATTTAGATAAATTTACAGATCATTATATTACAGATTTATATGACAATGATAGTTATTTAATTGGAGATAAAATATCTGAATTACTCCCAGAAAGTGGTGATTCTACTTACATTTATCCTCTTAGTTTGGAACAGATTAAGATTATAAAAGATGGAAAAACATATATTTTTGAAAAACAACAATCTAATAAAGATATAAAAAAAGCACAAGAATGTGTTATAAACTGGTTAAATAGATAGTTCAACAAAATAATTCTCACCAAAATATAATAATAAAAATACAAGGTAATATTTATTGCCTTGTAAACAATGTTATTTTGTCTTTAACATATTATACAGCAAAAACATCTTTATCTACTACTTTGCCTAAATTAATAGAAAAAAAAGGATTAAATATAAAATCTAAAATAGTTTCTTTAAAAAAGTATCCGAATTTTCTTTTTGTGAAATAAAAAGGGCTTGGAACCTTATGAAATGGGAATTTGTGAGGAAGATAAAAAAACAAAAAAGAAGTAGATAAGAAGCATCTTCTTCTTTTTTTTATAATTAATTTATAACAAATACGATAAAGAAAGAAGGATAATAAAATGAAGAACAATGTACAATTCCAATTTCGAGGAGAAATTTTTAAACACAATAAATTCAAAGATAAAATTATATCTTATCAGCAAGAAGGGACAAAACAAGTTTCAGCAACGAAAAAAATTAGTTTTTTTAAAGATGGACCAATTATAACAATTGAAGGAGTTAGTTTAGGAAGTTGTTTTGATATATTATCAAAATTAAATATTCCTGCAGACCCGAAATTTGTAACAAAAAAATCATTTGAAAAAATAGTACGAGATTTACAGATTCCTGATAGTGAAGGGATTTATTTGATTGATACAGGGATTAGAAAACAAATTATTACAACAAAAAATTTAATCAATTCAATCTCAAAGGTATTATATGATACAATTTTAGCAGATAAAAATTCAGATATGTTCTCTATGAGACTAGCTAGATCAAAAACTATCAAGATGCAGTTATTGTCTCTAAAAAATTCATATCCATTAGCTGCTACATTTGTAGGAATTCACGATTCATTGAATCCAAACACAGCCTTATCTGATAAAATTCCTAACTATAGACAATATCCTGGTTATTTTCAGGGACTAAAATTTGCTGGAAATTTCACTACACTTGCTATCGAAATGTTATTAAAACAAAATTCTGCTCCATACTTTTTTAAAGAAAAGGATCTGAAGATTTGGAATACAAACAATTATGAAATTACAAATAAAATCTCTGAAGAAGAATTTATTGCATTTAAGAAAAAAATAATGATAAATATTTCTGCAGAATAAATGTAAAAGGTGTTATATTAACACCTTTTTTTGTTATTTAATTTTACCAGAATTTAATTTCTTGTAATTGTGCGTTATTTTCTTTATATTAAAGCATATTTGCAAGAGATGTATTGCTGTTTTTCTTGACAAAATAGTTGATTTGTGATATACTAGTAATATAGTTAATAAATAACTATCGGGGAAATTTGAATCCTCGTGATTCTGTCGATAACTGGTTGGTTGCAACCTTTGGCAGATAAACGCAATTGATTCAATAATTCTGACTGTAAAATCGAAAACGCAATGGTAAAAAGGTCATAGTTCTCAAATGAAACAGTTTTAGATATATGAGATTTGATATAGGTCTAAAAGTTTGGAACTATGTTAAATTTGATACAGTTCTAAAAGAAAAATGAATAAAGAAAGAGAGAATACAAGAATGCAAACATATACATATACATTGAAATTGAAAACAAATAGTAAAATGAAAAAAGAATTGAATAAGAGACTACGAAAAGGTGCTCATATTTATTCAGAGACTTTAAAAGAGTTATTAAATAGAGAAAAGAAACTTAAAAGAGATCCTTTATATAAACAAGCTTATAAATTAGAAAAAGGAAAAGAAAGAAATGCTATTTTAAATGAATTAGATAAAAAATATAAATTGTCGAAATTTGAATCTATGACTATAGCATCAAAGAAAAGAAAAGATTTATGTTTAACAGCATATATTCCAAATAGAGTTAGCGAATCTCTTGGAAATAGAGCATATTTAGCATTTAGAAAGAAACTTTTTGTTATCAATAATACAAGTAGAGTTGTTAGACCAAAAATGATTGACTCTTTAGTTTCTTCTGGAGATAATGCAATTAGAGTTAGAAATGGAAAGGTATATTACGGAGTTTCTAAAGGAAAACTAAAAAGACATTTATTAGAAATTCCTATTATATATAAAAATGATGAATATGAACAAGAAATCTTAAGAGGTAAACTTGTTCAAAATAGAATTTTAAAGAAAATTCAAAATGGAAAAGAACATTTTTATTTACAAATGATTTTAAAATCAGAAGTCGCTCCAAGAAAATATGATACAAGTGATATGTTTGGAAATGTAGGAATTGATATTGGAACAAGCACAGTAGCTATTTCTTCATATTATGAAACAAAATTAGAAGAATTAGCACCTGGAATTGATAAAAAAGAAAAAGAAATTGCTCAACTAAATAGAAAACTTGAAAGACAACGTAGAGCAAACAATCCTCAAAACTACAATGAAGACGGAACTATTGTAGCTGGGAAAAAAACTTGGACATATTCTAAAAAATATTATCAAACAAAAAAGAAACTAAGAAAAATAAAAACAAAACAAGCAGAAAGAAGAGCACTCGCTCATAAAACGTTAGCAAATGAAATTGTTCGTCTTGGTGATAGATTTGTAGTTGAACAAATGTCATTTGCAGGTTTACAAAAGAGAGCAAAAGAAACAAAACTTAACGAGAAAACAAATAAAATCCAATCTAAAAAACGTTTTGGTTCTACTATTGGACATAGAGCACCAGCAATGTTAATTGCTTTAATTGAACAAAAATGTAACTATCAAGGGAAAACTTTTATTAAAGCAGATACAAAAGCTGTTAAAGCTTCTCAATTTGATCACTTAACAGAAGAATACACTAAGCATTCTCTATCAACTCGTGTTAAATTTGTTGGTGATGATAAAGTACAACGTGATTTGTATTCCGCTTTCTTACTTGCACACGTTGAAGATGACAAAAAAACTGTTAATGTAAATGCTTGTAAATCAAACTTTAATACTTTTCTTGAAAATCAAAAACAAACAATGAAAGAATTAAGTACAACTCTTGGAAGCACTGGTGCTAAAAAATTCTTTGAAGAATAAATGTTTATAAAAACACTTGACTTTTTAAATTTTTTATTGTATAATATAAATATAGTTAATAAATAACTATCGGGGAAATTTGGATCCTCGTGATTCTGTCGATAACTGGTTGGTTGCAACCTTTGGCAGATAAACGCAATTGATTCAATAATTCTGACTGTGAAATCGAAAACGCAATGGTACATTACTTTTTGTAATCTATTTAACGCTCGAACAGAATTTGTTGTTTTGTATTTGCCACTATTTTAAATTTGATATAGGTCCAAAAGCACGAGGCAGATGAGCACTTAGAATTTTATATTTTATAGATGTAAAATTTAATGTTGTAAAAAAAACATAAAAAGAAGAAGATAAGTAACATTGTTTTCTTCTTTTTTTATAATTAATTTATAACAAATTTAAAAAGAAAGAAGGATAATAAAATGGAAACAAAAAATATTATTTTTACATTAACAGGGCCATCTGGATCTGGAAAAACGACATTAGCAAATATATTCAAGGAAAAATATGGAGAACAATTAGTCTCTTACACATCACGTCCTCAAAGACCTGACGAATTTGATGGTGTAGACTATTATTTCGTAACAAAAGAACAAGCCCTTGAATTAAAAAAAGAATCAGTAGAATTTACTGAGTATAATAACAATTATTATGGTTATTTAAATAGTGAATTTGTTGAAAAAACAGATACAGCACCAGTTATTGCTGTTGTTGATATTAATGGATTTAAAGAATTTAATAAACATTATGAAATTGTACCTATATTTTTACTACCAAGTTTAGATAAAATAAAGAACAATATGTTATCAAGAAATGATACTAGAGAAAATATTGACAAACGTATTTCTTTATATAATAAAGAAATTGAAGGTGTTAAATCTGTATATAACATTAATAAAAATTCTATCTTATTTAATATTGAAGATACTGATACATTAGAAGATTTATCAAATGCATTTTCAATGTTAATTACAGATATTTTATCAAAAAAGAAAGTAGGTGAACTATAATGCGTATAGCTATTGAAGGTGGAGAAGGTGTAGGTAAATCATCATTACTACAATTATTGAAAGAAGAATTTTCTTCTGCAACTATGGTACAAGAACCAAGTAGCACAATTATAGGTCGAGCTATTCGTGAAATAGTTGTATCAAATTTTGATTCTCTATCAAAAGAAGAACAGACTGGTTTATTTGCTGTAGATAGAGCATATCAAGATAAAAGCTTACTAAATCAAGATCTTGTTTTCTCTGATAGAAGTGTAGTTTCTAATCTAGTTTATCAAAGTTCTGAAAAATTATCAGTAGATAAAATTTTAGAAATTAATAAGGAAATTAATCCATATTTTAAATTACCAGACAAAGTAATTTTATTAGATATTGATCCTAAAGTTGCCCAAAGTAGATTGGTAAAAAATGATCGATATAAAGATGCAATTGATTCTAAACCATTAGAATTCCACAAAAATATCTCTAATAAATTCAGAAAAATTTGCTTGGATTTAGAAAAGAAAGGGCTGATAAAATTATTGATCCTAAAAGATAATTACTATGATAAAAATAAGTTAAAAGAGTTTATTACTAACTAAATAAAAAAAGAATGGATTATTTATATATCCATTCTTTTTTTTATTAGTTTTGCTTTAGATTTTTATAAAATCTCATCCATCCAAAACATATCCAAATACATACATCCTAAACGGTAAGATTTAATTTATCTATTTTTATCATCTTTTAAACTTATATAAAACTATATATTGCTTAAACTAACTGTAGCTTTTCCGTACCTTAAAGCTATAGGCTTTTGGATCTATATCCAATTACATATTTTTCAACCTAGCTAATTCTCCTTTCAAGAAGCAAACCACTTTTAGATCTATATCAAATTTTATATATCTAAAATCTAAAAATCTGTTTTAGAAAAATATCAAATTTAAAATAGTGGCAAATACAAAACAACAAATTCTGTTCGAGCGTTAAATAGATTACAAAAAGTAATGTACCATTGCGTTTTCGATTTTACAGTCAGAATTATTGAATCAATTGCGTTTATCTGCCAAAGGTTGCAACCAACCAGTTATCGACAGAATCACGAGACTATATTATTAGTATATCATAAATCAATTATTTTGTCAAGACTTTTGTCAACCCCAAAAAAATAGAATGTATTTATATAATTTAATACATTCTATTATATATTATATTTCAATTTAATTGAATCAACCTTAATATTAACAAATATTTTCTAGTTTATATTGAATACTACTTTTATATCCTTTAATTTTAGACTTATTATTTTGGTAATATTCATTTTCTACACTTCTTTTTACAAGATCAATTGTATTAACATTTAAATAATCTAATATTAAATTATTTAATAAATCAAATTCTGATTTTCTATAATATCTATTAGAGTATTCAGCAATCGAACAGCTTCCAAATTTGGAAAAGTATTTATAAATTGATGGAATTGTAGGCCCAAAAGACCACAATTCAAATTTTTCATTATATATTTCAGTTAAATTAAAGTTCCAGTTTTCACTACAATTCTTAATATCTTTAATAATGAAATATAAAATTTTTTGTAATTTTAAATTACTTATAGATAAATTGTGTTCTTGAGCAATTGCTATAATATGTTTAGCCAATTTCATCATACTTAATTTATTATTCATCTAAAATATCACCGTCTCTTTCTTAAATAAATATAGACAAAGTATCTATTTTTCTACAGATTTATCATCAAATAAAACATTCTCAATTTTTTTAAATACTTTATAAGACAAGAATGTATCTGAATCCAAATTTGAATCATCTAAATAGGTTAATTTATAGTCTAACATTGTTTCTGGGTCTTCATTGAAATCCAAATATGTATACGCTATAATTTTGTAATTATATTTTTTCAATTTTTTATTAAGACTCGATAATTGTTTTTGCTCTTTTTCTAATAAAGGATCAAATTTTTTAACATATTCATCATAAATATGTTTGTGATAAGACATAGTTCCATCATATTCGAAAAATATAGCTCCATCAAATCCGTCATTAGATGTATAATAATCTAATGCTCTTGTGTTTAAATATTTTTCTTTATAAGAATTAAATAGATATTTTAATTTTAAAGTACTGATTTCATTAGTATCTTTAATATATTTTTGTATAATTTTTTCAGATAATTTTTCTGAATCTTCAGATAATTCTTTTCTTAATAGTATCAATTTTTGAGTTAATGCATCAATATCATTTAACAAAGTATTTTTTTTTTCGTTGTTTTTTATTACTTTATTAAATAATGTTTTTGAATTTTTAAAGTAATTATCATTTTCTACAACTTTATAATCTTCAATATTTCTGGGCTGTTCAAAAAACAGTTCTTCCATTGTAAGATCAATAAATATCGTTCTTTCTTTATTTGTTATAAGTGTTTTCATAAATGTATAGCCTTCTTTCTTTTTAAATTTTTTATAAATTAATTATAAACATATTATATCTAATATAATTAATTTATAAAAACAAATAAAAGAAAGAAGGAATTAACTATGATATTAACAAGTAAAAAAGATGTATTATTTGATTTTGAAAAAATTAATTTAAATTTAGATCTTACAAATATAGAATCTGAATTGATAGATTTAAAAGAACAATATGAAGTATATAAAAAAGGTCCGTTGTTTTTAAAAAAATTTGAACAAACTAGTTTTTGTATATACATTTATTTAGAAAATAATTTATCAATAATAGTTAGAACAGAAGACGATTCTCAATTTGATAATGATTATATTACTAAAAAAACATATAGTATAAATGCAAATAATATTATAAGCAAATATTTAAAAAATAACATAAACTTAACAGATTGTTTGATTAAAATCGATAAAGATATAAAGTCGCAAATAAATAGAGTTTTTACAACAATTAAGAAAAGTTTATTAACTACAAGTAATAATTTCGTAAATAATGAAGATAAGCAAATTTTTAATTATATAAATAAACAACCATTTTTAGCGAAAATTATTAATGTAGAAATGTTATATGAATTTTCTGGAACAAGAATTTTTATTAATTCTGCTTATTCTAAAGAATCTAAAAAAAATTTGGCGTTGTTTAATTATATTTTCAATGTTCCAAATGTTAATGAAAATATTTTATATAATATAAAAACAACACGAACTAAAGAAAAAGATTTTATAGCTAGAAAAATTATATCTTTTATAATTAATGGATATGATGAAAGGAAACTTACTGTCTATGAAACTGAAAAATTTCTATGTTCTTCGGATTATTATAGATATAGTAAATACTATTTTTTATATTGTTTATATTATAAATTGATAAGCTATGAAGAGTTTGATCTATTATTTAATAAGGTTCCATTTGTAATATATAATATTATTGAAGAATTTGATTTAACTTTATCAGATATAGAAGAAGTTAATAAAAATTTCTACAATGATATTGAAAAAGCATTTGTTGTTGCTGAATATTTAGATGATTTAGAGCCTCTAGATGAAGTGAATAATAAAGTTTTAATATATAAAGCACATATTATGAGTTATGCTTTAAAGGTGGAGACTTCTCAAATATATAATCTTTCAAAATTTTTAGCAAAATCTTGCCATATAACAATTGATAATGATTTTATAGAAAATTATCCAACTAATAATCCGTTACTGAAGTTATTAGAGGAAAATAAAGAAGTTTTAGCAGAATTAAATGATGTAACTGTTGAATATTTTGAAGAAAAAATCAAAGAATTAAATTTAAAATAACATAATAAAGACTTGTACATATTGTATGAGTCTTATTTTTATGATATAATATGTTTATATATTTATTTAAGGAGAAAATAAATGAGTAAAGTATGGAATAGAAAAGAATTAACTAAAATGTTATATCATTCCTTTATTGGAACTCTTGCGGATAATGCAATTGAAATAGGTTGGATTTTATGTTTTAGTTTATTAACTAATAAAAAATTAGTTGAAGATATAACTGTATTATTTGGTGTAAATGATGCCTTTTGGGTCGTACTATCATTAACATATTATACAGCAAAAACTGCTTTATCAGCAATTTTACCTAAATTAATAGCAGAAAAAGGAGAACAAGTAGAGTCTAAAATAGTAAAAAATCATATATATATATTTTATATTATATTGTTGCCTTTAGCTATTTTATCTTGGATATTTTTACCAGAATTATTAAAAATGTTAGGTGTTCAAGAAAGTGAATTTTCGTTATATATACCATATTTTAAATTATCTATAATATCACTAATTTTCTTCGCTCCTTGGTCTGTATTTATTCCTTCCTATTTAAGAGCGAGGGGTAAAACAAAAGAGGGGGCAATACTAGATCATTTAAATGCTTGGACAATGTTGGTAGGGATTTTCATTACAACACATATATTCAATTTAGGTGTAAATACTGCCCTTATAGTTAATATGTTAGCAAATGGAATACCTCTATATTGGTTCTTATGGAAAAAACCAATACCTAATTTTTTCAAAACAGGCTTTGAATTTTCTTTTACTGAAATAAGAAGAGCTTGGTCACTTATGAAGTGGGAATTTTTAAGAAAATTAGCTCCTAGATTAGCAACTATATTAGGTATAACAATAATGGTAAATTTAAATCCTATTTATGTAGGTATAAAATATTGGATATTAAATATGTTTATGTTTGTAGATGGTTGGATATCAGCATTAAGTGATTTATTAAATTCTCATATATCGAGAAATATTGGATTAAAAGAAAAAGATCCTAATAAAGACAATGAGTTTCTATTTAGAAAAGTAGTTTTGGGAATAGTGATTAATGTTTTTGTAATTTATTTAATTTCTAAATATATTCTATTCTTCTTGCCAGGTGAAATATATAAAGGATTAATTAATATTTATATTTATATCTTTGCAACTATAGAGTTTATAACCAAATGTAGATGTTATATGTGGTTTTCTGTTAGTAGAACATATTCTCAAAATATAAATGGTATTGTACAAACAGTATTCTTAATTCCATCAATATTTTTAAATCCTATATTATTATGGCTGTTTTTATACAAAACTAATATAGGTTTACCATCTATATTTTTAGCTCCAGCTATAGTAGGTACTATCCAGTTTCTAATAATTGAATTCTTTTTTAAAGAAAAATTATTGAGATCTTAATTTGTTAGAACAAATAATGAAAAAAAATAGAAGTGATACAATTGTACCGCTTCTATTTTTTATATAATAAATCAATTAAAAACTCGCCATTTTCTAATTCATATATCGGGATTTTACCAGCATAATGCGTATTGTTATACTCGATATAAGAGCTAAAATTTTTAATAAAGCCTAATCTCCAGTGATCTAAATTCCCTCTATCAATTGATCTTTGATTATATATATTTTTATTTTCACTAGTATTTGTTGGCATCACAATAACAACTGGTAAGTTTTCTTCTAATAATTTATCTGTTAATGCAGGAAATGCTGCTGTAAAAACATAATCATATTTTTCTAGATTATCTTTTATAGCCTCTACATAAGTTAGAAGCCAATTTTCTTTTAATATTCTATCTGGATCACCTTTTGATTTTTCTGCATCTCCATTATATTTATTTTTTAACACATCATCATTATAACTATAAAATGAACTTTCTAAATCAATTACGTTTTTTAGTATTTTGGATGTGGTTGTTTTTCCAATACAAGGAAATCCTATTATTATACTACCTTTAGGAATCTTTTTATTTGTATCCATTTTTCCCTCCTAAATAATTCTTTAATATTATTTTAGCTTAAATAAAAAACATATACTAAATATTTAGTATATGTTTTTCAGTATGTTGTTTTTTAAATCATCACTATTACATTTTAAAAGTTTTGCTAAAACTTCTAAATGTTTTAATAATTCTTTAACTAATTCATCTTTTGTACAATATCTTATTCGAAAATTACAATCATTACTTTTCTCTGAAATCTTTATCTTATTATTAAACATTAATAATTTTGCTAATTTTAGTAATACAAGAACTAGATCGTCTTCAAATGTGCTTTTTCTCACAAATAAATTATATGTTAGAAAACTACAATCAGATATTTCCTTAAATTTAATACTAGTTATACCTTTTTCTAATATAGCAGTTGTTTTCATTTTATGTAAATTGAATTTTTTCTTAATATCATTTTCATTTAAATTAATACCTTCAAATTGATTTATATTATTCAAGAAAAAATCTAAATAATATGAATCTGCTAATCGTAAAAGTTGTATATTTTTTGCATTAGATAATAAATTATTATATAAAGCGTATACTATATAAGGTTTAATCCTAGTACAATTATATTTATCAGGATTATTTAAAAGACCTGTAGCTATACATTTTGACATTTTAATTATATAAATAAAATCTAACCAATAATTAAAATCTCGTATTAATGATATTCGCTTTAGTTCTAATATAATTAATTCAATTTTTTTAATACAAACATCTTTTATTTCAGTAATTAATAATTCTAAAGATATTTCATTTTGGAAATAATTAAATATTAAACTTTCCTCATTGCATTTATAAGATATTTTAAGCATTCTATTCGCTTTTTGATTAATATTATCATAATCTTTTAAAAATATATTATAATCTCGATCAATCATAATTTCCAATATAACTTCGCCTTCTTTAAAAAAATCTCTAAAACATTTTGAATCTATTGATGTGTTATAGTAATATTTTAAATCTATTAATGTTTCTTCTATTTTAGAAAAATCTAAATCTATTTTTAATTTAGAGAAATTAAATAAATATTCTCTTTCTGTTGATTGTATCATATTGTTCCTTCTTTCTTATTTTAAATTTTATATTTTAATTATAAAAATATTTGAATTATAATTTTGTCACCTGGTTTCCCTTTATAATAGTATGGTTTATGCCTTCTAATAAATCTATATATTTATTTTTATAATTATTGTTAATGAAAATTTTACAATTTTATTTTCTTTACTAAATAAAGGGAATGAAGAAATATAATACTTATAATTAATTTATAAAATAAATAAGAAAGAAGGACTTAATATGTTAACATCAAATAAAAAAAATATATTATTTGATTTTGAAAAAATCGATTTGAATTTTAATTTATCACATATAAAAAGGGATTTAATTAGTTTAAAAGAACAATATTCTATTTATAAAAAGAATACTACATTCGCACAAGAGTTTACTGAAAATTCATTTTGTATCTATATTTATTTACAAAACAATTTATCTATAACATTATCTAGGAAATCTAATCCTGATTTTAAAAAAGATTTAATTACTAAAAAAACATATAGCTTAAATTGTAATAATATTATTAGGAGTTTTTTTAACAATGAAATTGATTTACAATATTGTTTAACAACAATTACTAGTGATATAAAAAAACAAATAAATAATAAGTTTACCAATATCAAACAAACTTTGTTATCTACAAATGATGATTTCTCAAAAAATCAAAGTGAGAAAATATTTGAATATTTTAAAAAAGATCCATTTTTAATTAAAATTATTAATATAGAGATTTTTTATGAAAATTGTGGACAGTTAATATTTTTTAACACTATGCATAGTAGAAAAATGAAGAAACAATTAGAATTATTAAATTACAGTTTAAATGTACCTGAATTTAATACTTCTATTATAAAGAATATAAAATCCACTAAAAGTAGTAGAAAAGATTTTATAGCTAAGAAAGTAATTTATTGTCTAACAAGTGGTATTGATGGAATCAGAGAACTCGATACAATTCATTTGGAATCTTATTTTAAGTTTTCTTTTTATAGTTATTTTCAGTATTATTTTTTATACTGTTTATATCATAAGTTAATAGATTATAATGAATTTGATAAATTAATTAATAAGGTACCTTCTGCAATATATGATATTATTACTAGATTTAATTTAACTTTATCAGATATAAAAGTTATTCATAAAAAATTTTATGGTAATATAAATAGATCATTTGTTGCGGCTGGATCAATAAATATATTAGAGCCATTAAAAGGAATTAATAATAATATTTTAACCTATAAAATATTATTACCTAATACGTCCGATTTATCAACATTAAACATATATAATTTTTCAGGTTTCCTATCAAAGCCTTATAAAATAACAATTGCTACAACTTCTGCCTCTGAATTTTCAAATAAGAATTCTTTATTAGAATTGTTAAAGAAAAATAAAACAGCATTAGCATTTTTAGAAGATGTAGATGTGGAATTTATAGAACGTAGAATAGATGAATTAGAATTTAACTAGAATATATTTTAAAAAAGAACATAAAAATAAGAACACAGTTATATGTATTCTTATTTTATGCTTTTTTTGTTTAATTATTTATATTTATTTATATATGAAATTTTATCAAAATCTTTTCTTAACCAATCTAGATCTCTACTATAATCATAACCATATAATTTTAATATTGACGTATTTTTCATTAAACTATTATTGTCCCTTAAAATATTATTATCGAACCAATGTAGAAATTCTATATATGTTTTGTTTTTAGAAACAAACGTTTTTTTATACATATTTTCTAATATTATGTCTCTTGCATTAATTAAACTCTCTTTAGATTCCAATTTTAAATCTAAATAATCCATTTCTTTTTTAAATGAAGAATCAATTACAAATAATGTCCAAATTTTTTCTACTATATCAACTTCATTAGATAAACAATAAAACTGAAGTAATCCTTTTAAATTATTATTTTCTCTAGGAAATAATAATTTATTCTGTAAGAAATTATTTGTTAAAGATAATATTTTTTTCTTAATTTTTTTTGATTGTAAAAATTCTCGAATAATATTATCAGGAATGGTTTCTCCAATATAATTTTTCAAAAATATATTTCTAGAATATAATTTTAAATCAATACTACCTATTTTTAAATAAGAACCTAATAAATCAATATTTGAATAAGGTTTATTATTTAAAATAAGTGGATGATTTGAGGTTTTAAATACAAGATTTTTATCTAATGGGTTTATGAAAATTTCTAATTGTTCTTTAAATTTCCAAGATGAATTTATAGTATAATATAAGCCATATTCATTATTAAATAAGTCATCTGAATTTAAAATTTCATTAACTATATCAACTAAATTTGTATATATATTTTTTTCAGATATTAGCATATTTTTACCTTCTTTCGTATTTTATTTATACTCTAATTATATATTAATAGATAAATATTATTTATTGAAATTGTAGTTAAACCATAATTTATATGCTATTGGCATTGGAATTTTATAAAACTCCGATAATGTAATAATGACATCTTCTGAAGTTTTACATTTTTTGTTGAATTTTATTATAGATTTTTCTATTTCAATATTTGGAGCTAAAAAAGAAACCGCAAATTCATCTGTAATAAAATCTTCTGAACTTTCTGTGACTGTTTTGATATTACTATGTAATACCTTGTATCTATCACTCATCACTGTTCTTCCTGGAATGAATTCCCAATTTAATATAATGTGTCCTAATAATTGAGCAATTATAAATCTTCGTTCAAATTCAGGTTTGTCACCGTTTACAACAATAATCGGGGTATTGTTTTTCAAAAAAACATACCCCGATACATTATTCATTTTTAAATGACTCATATCTGAATATCGAACAACAACACCTGAAATTTCTAAATAAAACTTAATATCCTCAATTATATTATTTAAATTAAATTCTGGATATATATTTCTTAATAAATTTATTATTCTTTCAATTCTGTTTTTATCGTTTTTGTTAATATTCATAGATACAATTTTTCCCTTTTTATATTTTTTTCTGTATTCACCCTTATTTTAATAAAGATGAATACTATTATTCTTTTTCAAATAAAGATTCAAAGAATAACATTTGAGTTAAAATTAAATATGGATATACAAAGAATGCACTTAATCCAAATGTTAATGGTATTGTTAAGAACCATAAAATAAATGATAAAGTCATTAAGATATATTTTATTCTATAACCGTTTATTAATTTAGATGATAATGAAATTGCTCGTCTAATACTTAGATACTCAATATCTAAAATTCCTGCAGATGAATACATAAAAATCAAAGTAACTTGACTAAGATTGATCATTATAAAAATCAATACTCCAGTCCCTAGTAATGCACATATAATCATTAACCACCACATACTAGTAGCTATTGCTAATAAAGCAATTAAGAATAAAAATATATAGTATACAAAATAAATAATACCAATTACCAATAATAAAAATATATTTTTTAATATAAGTGCTCCTATATTATTCATAATATTTTGTCGATATGATTTATTATTTTTTAATTCTAATGCTTTAGCAACAAAGAAAAATTCAGCAATAAAAACTAATATTCCTAAAATTAAGTCAGTAAAGCCTATCATATTTAAAGTTGTACTTTTATTTAAACCAGCACTAAACATAGTTCCACTAGAATTTACTGCAATACCTTTTCCAAATGTAATATATAATAATATTACTGTAGGGATAATAGCTAATAACAATGGTTTCCTATATTCTCTGAATATTTCTTTAGCTTGATGTTTCAATTCTGAAATATACATAATAACGCTTCCTCCAATATAGTATTTTTACTTATTATAGCTTAAATTATAGATTAATTTAATTTTAATTCTTTATATGAATTAAAATCTTTTAAATATGGAAAAGTTATTATTTGAGATAATTCTAAAAATATAGTTTTATAAATTTTATCTTCTATAACTTTATTAATTTCAGCTTGATTTTCTTTTATTTTTCTTTTTAAAATTAATATTTCATTTCGAATTCCTTCCAATAATACTCGAGCATCATTTTTATATTTCTTCTTCTTAAAAAGTGATTTAAAATATAATGTATATAAGCCATTATTTAATAATGCATCATTTTTATTTTCCAAAATAACTCGACATTCTTGAAATTCTGATATTAAGTCTTGAGCAGTCATATTCAATTTATTATTTTCTTCTTCTTTTAAAATAGCTACATCATATAATGGAACAACGACTTCTTTAGTAAAAATATTCCAAGTAAATAATAAATCATTAGTTCCCGAACGATAAAAAGAAAACAATTCTTTCTCACCTGTTATATAACAGATATCTTTTTGTTCATTTATTCTTTCTGATAATTCTATTTTTATAGAAGTAAAAACTTCATCTGAATTAATATCAGGGTGAGATAACAACCACACACCCGTACTATTTAATACTGAATTTATAGGCTCAGAATAGTTTTTTGCTTTTTTCAAAAATAGATCTATATCTTCTTTTACTTTTGCTGAATAATATTCTATTCCTTTAATTCTTTTTCGCATTTGTTACCTCACCGTATTATATTACAATTATTTTTCTTTTAATAAAAATTTATTATTAATAGCTTTAAAATTACATCTATTATCTAATTCAGAAAATTCTAATTTATCTTTATTCCACCAAACTACTCCTTCGGCTTGAACATCTGGATTGATAAGTGATTTTAATCCATCAACTTGTTCTACAGCTTCTATTACAGTTTTTGGGAATTCTATATTATAAACAGGAACTTGGTATTTTCTTAATTCTTCTGGAAGCGGACGTGTTGATTCCCAATCGAAAATCAATAATTGTTTTTTAGATAATTTTAATTTATTAGATTGAATCCCTGGTCCTACAAGTTCTCCTTTTAGAACATCACCAGGTTGTAGTAATTTATCTAAATTATATTCGATTGCAATTCTTTCTTGAGCAGAATTAGGTTTGATTTGAATTTCAAAATTTCTTGATGCAACTCTTAAATTATTATTTTCATCTTTCCACCAAGTAGATGAAGAACCATCTACTTTTTCTGTAGCGATCCATTTAGTTGTTGAATTTAACTTAGATAGTATTTCATCACTTAAATTTTGAACTCTATTAGAATCAGTTTTTCTAGTAAATGACGGATAAGTTCCAATAATACTATCACTATTAGGTAATGGTCTTTCATATTTGAATACACCTAATTTATTAAAGTATTCTGTTACTAACTCTTGTTTTTTTTCAAGATTTTTTTTGTTCGCAAGTTGTTTTGCTAAATCTTTGAATTCTGATATTTCGATAATAAGACCTTGAGAGTATTCTCCTCTCAATTTAATAGTACGTAGCACGTGACCTAAAATTTCTTTACCATTTGGAGCAATAACTTTCTTAGGAGATTTTTCTGCTAAAAATTTAAACGCTTTAACTGTTCCAGGTAAAAAACTATCTATTTCAAAGTATAGTACATATTCATCAACTTTAAATTTATCTTTTTGAACTACACATTGCCACCCACCAATAATTGCTAATTCAATTTTATCAGCATTTGAAATACTTTTAATTTGATCTATTTTTTTTATAGTTACTAATTTTCTTAAATCATTATTTTTCATTTAAATAGCCTCTTTCTTTTTTATATTCTTGATAATTAAATTATATCATATTTTCGATTACTAATCAAGCAATTTGAATCTATATAATTAAAATATATAAAATTAAGAAAGAAGGATATAACTATGATAACAACAAAAAAAGAAATAAAATTATTAGATTTTTCAAGTATTAATATGGACATTGATTTTTCTAGATTAAAAAATGAATTGCAGTTATACAAGAAAAAATATTTAATTTATAGTAAAAAGGAAAATTTTTTAAAAGAATTATTATCTGATGAATTTTCGATATCCCTTTTTGTAAACAAGGATAGAGATTTAAAAACATCATTAAATCGTGAATTTATGAATTCATCATATTTTATTTTTGAACGTAAATATCAGATCGGAAAACAAAATAGTATTTCTAAATATTTAAACAATGAATTAGAAATAGATGACTTAATTGAACAATTGAATATAGAATTAATCAGAAAATTAAACAATGAAATTACAAAGATCAATAAATCTATTTTATTTAGCAATGTTAATTATTTAGAATTATATAACAAATATTTATGGCTTATTTATATTTCAAATGTTGAACCATTATATGAAGTATTAATATCTAAAGTTTTAACAGGGCGTAAATATGTTTCGGATTATACGTATATTTATCCAGTATTAATGGATAGATTTGATTTTTGTGATGTGAACGGAGTTAAAGATGTACTCTTTTTTGAAGGTAGACAATCTGAAGATCTAGAAAAAATTATAGATATGTTTTTTAAAGAAGATTATACAAAAATAAGAACTATTTGTGATGTTTTCTGGTATATCATTTTATATGCTATATATTACAATTTAATTCCAAAAGAAGCATTAGATTATATTTTATATGAAGAAGGTGATTCGGCTTTTACAGCATTTATTCTTTCATTAAATAATTATTCTCTTAATAAAATGCAAGATTTTTTATCATTAAGTAATTACACACTGGATATAAAGAAACCACTATTATTTAAAACAAAAATATCACAATTGCCTTTAATAAAAGGTAATAATTTTGGTAAATTTATCCATTTTTCTCTTGGAACGTTCGGAAAGTTTTATGGATCTTTTATTGCTATAAATAATGATTTATTAAATGTTGCTGAATTTATTATTAGAGGTAATGTTGTTGTTTTTGATGAGGGATATAATTATAATCACTATAAAAGTGACGAAATAAAACAATTATTTTTAGATAATTCAATTGTATTATCAGAAATTAATGATATAACAGAAGAAGAATTTGAAAAAATAGTGAACACTAACATTATCTACCAAACATATAAATAAACTATATATAAAAAAGGAACAGATAATTCTGTTCTTTTTTATTCTATAATTACTGTATAAAATAAAAAACAAGAAAGAAGGAATAAAAATGATTATAGCAAATAAAAAAGATTATCTTCTAGATTTTACTATTGTACATTCTAATATTAATGTAGATGATTTTGTAGAAGAATTAGATAAAATAAAAGAAGATTACATTCTATGGAAACTTAAAAAATTTAAAAATTTTGAATTTACAGAAGAATTTTTAGAATATTTAGAAGTTGCTGTTATGATTGATAAAGATAAAATGTCTAATAATACTATATTAACTGCTGTAAATAAAGATACTTACTATAATAGTGACAGAATAATTGTAACAAAAAAATTTAATCTAAATAAAAATAATTTAATTGTAAAATATTTCAATGATATTATTGGTACTGAAAAATTAAAAAAACAATTACAAAAAATATTGAAAATTAAATTTAATGTTAAAATTACAGAACTTCCACAATCATTATTAACAACAGCAAAATGGAAATATGAGTGGTTAAACGTGTTTCACGATAATCCATTTCTAATATATATTGCAAATATAGAGAAATTCTATGAAATATTAGGATCATCTGTTTTCCTATATTTAAATAAATCTAATTTAAATGATGAAGAACTAAAAGATGATTATTATATTGAATCAGAAGATTTTTTTAAATTAGTACATAAAAAATTAGGCTACAAAGATATTTCTAGAAATGAATTATTCCAACATTTTGAAAATAATACATCTGATGAAATTAATAAGTTTTCAGAGTTAATAGCAAATTTCTTTTTCAAAAAAAGAAAAAATCCTAGTAAATCTGAAGTTGCAAATTATTATATTTTATATGCTATTTTAAATAAAGTGTTGCCAGAAAATATGGTTTATTATTACTTTTATAAATGTAGACCATTTATAAACTATTTATTCTTTGAATTAAAAATAGAAATAAAGGATTTACAAGAAATTTTAAAATTAGCTGACTTTAAATTAGATTCTCCAATCATTTTAGATGTTGATTTTGATTTCATAAAAGAATTAGAGACAACTAATAAAGATTTTGCTAAAAGAGGGTTTACTGAAGTATTAAATTACAATGTAAAACTTACAAATTTTGATTTCAATATAAACAATATTAAATTATTAAATGTATTTTCAAAATTTTTATTGAAAGGGAATAAAATTAAAATTTCTAAAAATGATAACTCAATGTTTTTAAATAGAGATAATATTATATCATTGTTATCAGAAAATTCTGAATTCTTATCAGAGTTGAATGACATTTCAGAGTTTAAGTATTCTAAAATTATTCAAGAAAATATTTTAGAATAATTTTATTGAAAGAAGAAGTATATTCTATTTACTTCTTCTTTTTTTTATAATTAGAATATAAAATTTAAAATAAGAAAGAAGGAATTATTATGATAAAATCTAAAAACGAATATTTATTTCAATTTTCTAAATTAAAATTTGATATGGATATGACTAATTTAAAAGAAGAATTTCTTATGTTAAAACAGAAATATGATTTATATAAAAAAAGTAATGAATATTTAAAAGAATTCTTAAGTACACCTTGTATGTTATTTATTACAGTAACTGAAGATTTAAATATTTATAGTTCTATATCTGACAAAAATATTGATGAGTCTAAATTGATCACTAAAAAAATATATAATATGGATAAAAAAAATATCATTATGAAATTTTTAAATGGTGAAACTGATATAGATTCATTATTATCTAAATTAAAATTAGAAATAAAAAAAAGAGTAGAATTAAAAATTATTGAATGTAGAAAAAAACTTTTACAGAAAAATAATGATTGGGAAAAATATATTTGTGCATCCCCCTATTTACTTTATATTGTAGATGTTGAAGAATTGTTTAATATTCTCAATAAAGATTCATTCTTTTATAAATATACTTCTGGAGTAACAAATGGTGAATATTTCTATGATCTTTTTAATAAAAGAATGAAAAACGTTATTTTTCGTAAAAAAGAAATTTTTACAGATATTGAAAATAATAGATTTTTAGAAAAAGACACTATTTCTAAAATAGTAACTGAATATTTATATCAGGAAAAAATTAATAGTGCTGCTGGTATGGGAAATTATTATATATTATATGCTTTATATAATAATTTAGTAGATGAAGATATTGTTAAATATTTTTTATATGAATCTAGTTCATTTACTAAGTATCTCTGCTCTATATTAGGTTTTTCAGTTGTAGAATTCAAATGTTTTTTTGATAAAATAAATTTCAATTTATCTCAAAAATTAATAGTTGAAGCATCTTTGTTTGAAATCGATATTGATGCAGAAGTAGATACAAATTTTTTATGTTATAAATTAGATCGTGTATATTATCTCAATACAAAAATAACTGAAGTTTTGGAAAGAATAACAACATTAATAATAAAAGGTAATGTATTAGATGTAAAAGTGTTCAATAATTCAATGGATTTAACTTCTTTAAAGAAACTATTATTAGAAAATTCTGAGGTATTAGCTGCTCTAAATAATGTAGACTTAAATGAATTAAAGTCTATTATAGAAAAAAATATTATAGAATAATATAAAAAAGAACAAGATATTTTTAATCTTGTTCTTTTTTATAATTACAATATATATAAAAATAAAGAAAGAAGGTTATTTTATGATAAAACCAAATAAAAAAAATTCACTAATTAACTACTCTAAAATTAATTTGAATAGTATCCCAATTGAGGATATAATCCAAATTTTTAATGAAAAGAAACGTATGTTTTTAGCATATAAAAATCACAAATTGTTTTTTGAAAAAATATCCACTAATAATACAATAATTAATTTGTATTTAAATGAAGATCATTCTTTCTCCTTAAAACCCCAAAATAAAATTTATAAATTTTTATCAGAACGAGAAAAACCATTTTTACGATTGATTTTTCTTCATAATTCTGATTTAAATTCAGAAATAAATTTACCTGAAGAAGAAAATTATGGTATTGTCTCTACCTTTTTATATAAGTATTTTACTGACGAATTTACAAGTGATGATTTACCAACTAAATTAAAAGATCATATTTTCGATTCAATAAATACCCAAATATATGAATATGATCTAGAACTATTAGGGAGATTTAGTACATCTTATTTTGAAAAACATCCTAGTCTATTAGAATTAGTCAGTATAAATGAAATTATATTTGTATTACCAGATGTATTTTTTAGAAGAATTTCAACAAATGTTTTTATACGTGATTATATTTTATATAAGTTAAAAATAATTGAACTCTTAGAAGATAAATTATATTATCGTAATACAAATAATTATATTATAGAAAAAAATGAAGATATTACAAATATAGTTATGAAAATTTTAGATAAATTAAATTCTAGAGATGTAAATCAAGATATTTTATCTACAAAATTATATGCATTTTCAATATTATATTCTTTAAAACATAATCTAATAAGCAATGAATTAAAATCAAAAATTCTTAATATAAAGAATTTTATTAATATTCTATATCAAGAAGACATACTTTCAATTAAAGAATTTGAACAAATATTTTTAGAGAATAAAATAGATTTAACTGGTAAACTAGAATTTTCAGTCTCTATTTTACATCTTAATCGAAATAGATTGGATTTTATTCCAGCACAATATATAAATCGAAAATTACTTTTTAATAAACACATTTATAAAAAATTTAAAATTCAAATTTTCGAAAATATTATAAAATTACTCATTGATGGCAGCAAAATTACTATAGATGTTACACGACAAGATCCTCGAGACTTTTCTAATATAACTCCAGAAGAATTTACAAGAGATTTACTCGAATTTGTTCCTGTATTTAGCCAACTATATTCAATGGAAGAACAAGAGTTTTTAAATATGATTAGTGATAAAATAGATTTCTATGGTGAATTTTAAATATAAAAAAAGAGAAGAAAAATATATACTTCTCTTTTTTCATTTTATTTACTCTTTTCTTTTTCTATAAACAATCGCAGATATTGCTGCAATAATACTTGCAAATATACCAATTGTTGTTGAAGTCACATCATCTATACCAGATTTAACATCTGCTTTTCTTAGGTTTTGTGATCCTGCTGTGTAAATTAATTCTTGAGTATTTTTATCTACAATTTTTGTTTCTTTATATTTATATCCTTTAATTTCAGGTTTAGAATCTTTATCTAAATATAAAGTTTCCAATATTTCTCCAGTATCAGTTTTTATGATTGATTTGATTTTAGCATTTTTAGCTGTTGAATTATTTGATGAAGTTGTATTTTCACTTTGATTAGATTGTTTGCTTGTATTGCTGTTCCCTTTTTCTGAATTAATAGTATTATCTTTTAATTCTTTAGAATTATTATTTTTATTCTCTTCTATTTTACCATTACTAGAATTATTCTCTGCATTATCTTTTTGATAAACTAATACTATTTCTTTTTCTGAAATAACTTTTTTCTCTTTAAATTTATAACCTTCTAACTCTGGTTGGAATTTATCATTTTGATATTTAACTGTAGAAATTGGTTTGTTGTTTTCATCAACTAATCTATAAGTAATATTATTATTCAAATCCACTTTTGTTGAAGTTGAATTTTCTTTACTATAAATTACTCGAACTTCTGTATCAGATAATTTTTCTGTTTTTAATATTTTATATCCAGGGATAGTTATATTAGGTAACTCTTTACCTTTTGGTAAATATACAGAACTTGTAAGCTCTTCACCTTTATCAGATATAATATTGTATTTTATAAGAGGTTCTTTTTCTTTTTTATTATTATCTGCTTCTTTATTATTTTCTGGTACAACAGCAATA
>QWCF01000041.1_pt1 | contig 68508 bp, 78 predicted proteins | sample 1972521 | NCBI WGS metagenome assembly QWCF01 (sample SAMN09866715, study PRJNA288562) | Human oral metagenome isolate term4_saliva, whole genome shotgun sequencing...
GCGCCCAAACTGCGCCCAAACTGCGCCCAAACTGCGCCCAAACTGCGCCCAAACTGCGCCCAAACTGCGCCCAAATAAGGAGAAGAAATGCAAGCAGAACAAGATGGTGTCCAAGGTGCATTCATCATGTACCTCAGTCGAGACGATGTGCGCCCGCTCATTCGAGCTGGAATGCGTGCCTTCGGGATGGAGCAAGTAGCGATTTTTATGTTCGCTGGTTTCGATCCGGAAGACCCGCTGAACGAGTGGGGTAACGATGTCATGCTTGGCGATAAGAGCCAAATCATTGAACGAACCCGCTACCTCGACGGAGCGGAGCGCCTGGCCGAGATGATGGAAATCGAAAACGACTACAACCTGATTCTGTCCCTCGCTGGCATCACCGGACACGACAATTCAGCATTTTGGGAGCTGTGGGATGAGGAGATCATGTCGGAAGCGGCGCCCGAGTGGGTGCATTCGGTTCGCCTGCGCACCGGCTCAGGCCACGCGTTCAACCTGTATGACACCCGCGACGAGGACTTGTTGGCGTCCAATGAGGCGCCGCGCGTTGAGGGCCTGCAGATCATGATTGTTACAGGCGAAATCGTCATCACAAACTCGTCTGAGGTGCGTGTTTGCGAAACCCGCGAGGAAGCCGTAGAATACCTTATAGAAGCCATCCCCCGATGGTTTCAAGAGTCCTTGAAGGAGGATTGATGTTTAAAATCATCGAAAAGATGCCCGACGCGAAAATAGCGTTGTTGAAGCCAATTAATCCGAGAATTGCCTGGATAGATGGTCACGAGGTCCACTTGGTTCTTGTTGAGGAGCGCGGCAGCAATGTCGGCATCCAGTTCTTCACCGAAGACAGGAACAAGAGGTCACAGCTGACATACAACCGTAGCAACTTCTCTGCTGCATTAGGTGACGTCACGAGTAACGACCTGTTTCTCACTGCTTTCGCCCGTATTGCTCTGCTCCAGCGGGAGTCCGGCGTCGGCGGGAAAACCACCCCCATGTTTACTGTGAACCAGTTAACCGCGGAGTATCTGCGCAAATCCCTCGACGCCATCGAGCCCGCTCGTGATGTTATTGTCACGGTGGAGCCGTTTGCTGGGGTCATCATGTTCGAAATGGACGGCATGGTTTTCGCCCGCGGCGAGGCCAAAGTTGACTATAGCAACCTGGAGTTCGTCTTGTCCCTCGCCGATGGTCGACGAGTGCTAGAAACCACACTCGGCTCCGGCGGCTCGATGAACCACGAGGTTAAGAAGGTCATGTACAAGCTTGAAACAATGGCGCCACGCAGTTTTGAAGGAGACCTGTGATGTTTAAACTAAGAGCGGACTCGCCAAACTGGGCGGTAGCTGAGTCAGAGGGCGGCGAGATTACGGCGTTCGTGTCGCACAATGAAACCAGAGCGCAGGTTGTCTTCAAAAATGACAACGACCCGTCCGTAGGGCTTGCCAGCGAGCCGGTAACAATCAGTCTCATCGGCCTGTACGACGGCAGCCAAAACCTTTGCTGCCTGCGTCCACACACAACCGACGTGGTTCGACTGGCCTGGGAAATGCTGTGCACCAACAGGGAAAACCTGCAGGATGCTGTTCTTCGACAGCTTCAGGAGGCCTCCGTGGGGTTGGACAACCCGGTTGAGATAAGCCGAAACCCGTTCCGCGAGGGTATGATTGCCCGTGTTTTCGTCGACGGTGACCTGGCGGACATACATTTGCTAAGCACCTGGATTGCGGACGGAAGCCTATTCATTCAGGACCGCGATGAGGTTGTTTTCCAGGAGCCTTTCATCATTCGGGAAAACAACAGAGAAAACGGCTACAGGGTGGTAGCTCTCGCCCTAAGTGAGGTGGATGAGTGATGTTCGGCGTCGAATACTCGAAAGACAACTTCACTCTGCTTCGATTCACAAAGTCGCAGCTGGGACTGGACGAGCATGTTTGCGTGTACCGGGGAAGCAAAGGCGAGCACACGGTTTCGTTTTTCTCGTTCGGCGAGCTGAAGTCATTCATGATTCCGGCTACCGAGCCTGTAAAAGAAACCTCGCCCTATGTTAACGATCTGCAGGCCTTGTCCGCGGCGCGTCTAGCCTTCGAGATGAACGACAAAAGGGCCGCTCGTAGATGTGAACGCCTGGTCGACATGGTGTGCGACGCAGCAAGTAGAGTCCTGCCGGAGGATTTGCCGTGGCGTCTAGTGGTGACACCCATGAGCGAAATCGCAGTTATGGTCTCCGGGGTTTTGGTTGGAAACATCAAGGTTGGTATTTTCGGACCGAACATTGAGCTCACCCCAGACTGGGGCAACGACATTCCTGCAATCCGCGGGGCGCTGCAGGAGAACGAAAGCCTACAAGAGGTCAAAGACTCATTCCGACTGCTTGAGAGCTCCATCAAGGAGCGGGCCCTTAAAGAATCCGACGTGACTGAAGACGACGACGAGGAAGATCTATTCGACGACACCCCGTGTCCTTTTTGCGAGTCGTTATGAGACTGTGAATGCAAGTACGACTAAGAGAAAGAAGAAAGAAATGAGTGACAAAAACATCGACCAGGAGGTTCGCCGACTGGTGGAGGAGGCTTTTCCGCCCGTGAAAACAAACTGGCCAGCTGTGATTCTTGGTTTTGCGCTGTTCGGCGCCGCCATGTGGCGGCTGGACGGCTGGCTTCTACTGGTGTGCCTGATTCTGTCAGCGCTGCTTGTGATTGCGGGGAAAAGCAAATGAGTTCCGAAAACCTAAAAATAGTTGAAATCATTATTTTCGTGACGGCGATTGCCTTCCTAACCTACTCACTTTTCATGAAGTCCACTGGGGCTTTCGGCTTCTATTGCTTTTTCCTCTTCCTGACATTCTTCGTCGAGCTGGCTCGATACTCGAAGAGGATCGACGAGTATTTCGAGGAGCGGGCATAATGATGTACGTGCAAAGCCAAGACAGAATTCTCAATCGTATGAAGGAGGAGGACCGGAAAACGTGGCTCATTGCGTTCTTCGCAGCCCTTGGCCAACCTGTCGTGTGGGCGATCATCTTTGCGGATGCGGCTCACCGACTTGATGACTTCGGTTACCCGTCCTGGGGCTTCTTCCTCTGGGTTGTGGGTCTCGGAGGTGTGGCGCGTTGGCTGTGGCTCATGGCGAGGACACTAACAGCGGCGCAGGAGATCATCAACACGGAAGAAGCATCGGAAACCATCCGCTCGGAATAGCAACCAAATAAGGCTAAACTCCGGCTTTTACGTCGGGGTTTGCTTTTTCTGTGGGTTAGATGTAAAGTGGGTTTCAGCCTTGAAAGGAGGGCATGATGCTAGAAAAGCACTATGATTTTACAGCCGAAACCAAAATGGTTGGCAAAGAAACTTTACGACGAATCGTCGCCGTGGTGGACGACCCAGGCGGGAAATTCCTGGCCGGTGACCTTGGCGGCTGGCTTGGTGAGAACGCCACGCTAGAGGACAACGGCTGGGTGGCTGATGAGGCCGCCGTGTACGGCCAAGCGTGCGTGTCCGGCAACGGCCTAGTGTGCGACAACGCAAAGGTCTTCGACCTGGCTCGCGTCACCGATGAGGCAATAGTAATGGACGACGCTCAGGTACATGGTTCCGCGAAAATCAGCGGCCGCGCAGAGGTTTGTGACTCCGCGGTTGTGTCCGGTAAGGCCAAAGTCAAGGAGGAAGCATCCGTCTGCTCTGAGGCAATAGTGTCCGACAAGGTGACGGTTGGTGGCGGCGCCATCGTGTGCGGCCAGGCCGCAGTCCGCGGCAGGGCTCAGCTCGGCGGTGACGTTCTGGTCGGTAAAAACGCCGTTGTCACCGGTACCATGCGCGTCAGCGGCGCAGCCGACATCACTGGGGATGCGATCCTGTCGAATAATGTTGTGGTCGACTTTGACGCCAACATTCACGAAACCCGCGACGTTCTTGTTGTTGGGTCTTTCGGCCCGAACAGCCACCGCCTGTACCTGGTGCGCATGGGCAGCCGGGAGGGAATGGTTTGCCTCGGCCCGTTGCGTTCCACTACGGAAAACATGGTTGAGGATTTCACCGGGGAGCTGGATTTGTCCGGCTCGGACATCGACGAGTTGAAGGCTGTTCAGAATCTTTTCACTGCGAGGGAGTTGACGTGGTGATGCGAACTCTTATCGGTACCAAAATAACCTTTGCTCTTGGGGCCACAAGCATTAAGAAAGGCTTCTACCGCAATGACGGTAAAGGCCGCTGGCAAGGGAGAACAATTAAAAAGCCTTACTGGAGGATACACTTCGTCCATGCCGACTACGGGGTTTTCTTCCCGAAGCATAGCGTCGAAAACCATTCTTTGTCTTTCGACAGAAGGTACAAGGCAGAGGATGTTGCTAAAGATGAATCGTTTTGGGCGGCTCAGGACGGCTACCTGTACGATACGAGCGGGCACTGGTGGATTGTTCAGCGTTCCGAAGTAATTGCCGAGCTAGGTATGCCGCCGAGGGAGGGCCGGAACCTGTTTATGTGGGAGCGGTCCCCCAACATCACTTACCCGGATGACTCTTTCTGGTTGGTTGACCACATGAACAACCGCTACGAGTTCGGTATGGCTGATGACGCCTTATTATTTGCCGTACGCAACAAACATCTATTTGAGGCCGACCATGCCTAAATTTTCGGTGACAGGGGCGTTGTCCAGGGAGATTGAACGCAGAGAAGCCTTAAGGAAAACTGAGAAGCGCTATATATCCTTGAATCGCAGGTGTCTTCGGGTTTTAACGGACAGTGGCTTTACTGAGTACCACAAAGGGGATAACCCTGAGTGGGAGGTCAACGACCGCTGCACCCCGGTCGCCATCCGAAACCTGCACGGTGGCTGGTTCTACCCGGACTTCCTGGTTAAGAGCGGACTAAAAAGCAACGACAAGGGTTTCCTGAAGGAGGGACTTTACTTTTGGTTTGAGCTGGCTAAGCTCCCTGAGCAGGATGGGATTATTTATGTCGGCCCCGGCGACTATCGTGTTGTCATCCAAGGCTTCGAGGTGGCTCGGGTGGCCCTTTGGGGTCGGAAAGACTTCATGGAGCCCGACCCGGTAATCGAATTACCGAATGAACAATGGGAGTTGTTGTTGAGTCACGGCCAACACAGTCTAATATTCGACACGGCACGAGACGTTTTCAAACACGTCAAAAACATGAAAAAGAAAGGTCTATTGTGAAAAACGAAACCTACCGTGGTTTGAACGCGCAATTAAATCTATTTGGGGATGACGGACGCATCCAGCTAGAGAAGGACAAGGAGGCGGCGCACGCCTACTTCTTGGAGGTGGTGAACCCCAACACGGTCTTCTTCCATACGCTGGAGGAGAAAATCGACTACATGGTCGATGAGGGCATGTGGGACGCGAAGGTTGTCCGCCGGTTCGATTTCCAAGTAACTAAGGAGCTTTTTAAGCGCGCCTACGACAAGAAATTCCGGTTCCCGACGTTCCTCGGGGCCTACAAGTTCTATAGTCAGTACGCCATGAAAACCCTGGACGGCACCCGCTGGCTGGAGCGCTTCGAGGACCGGGTTGTTTTGAACGCGCTCGCCTACAGCAGCAGCATCCGCCACGCGGAAACCATGATCGACCTGATTATGGCCGGGGTTTTCCAGCCCGCCACGCCGACGTTCCTCAACGCAGGTCGAGTCCGCGGCGGCAAGCCGGTGTCGTGTTTCCTGCTGCGCATTGAGGACAACATGGAGTCCATTGCCCGCGGAATCCACGACAGCCTGCAGTTGTCCAAAAACGGCGGTGGCGTGGCCCTGCTGCTCAGCAACATCCGCGAGGAGGGTGCGCCAATCAAAGGCATTGAGAACCAATCATCGGGGATCATCCCGATCATGAAGCTCCTGGAGGACTCCTTCTCCTACGCCAACCAACTCGGCGCGCGCCAAGGCGCGGGAGCAGTGTACCTTCACGCATGCCACCCGGACATCATGAAGTTCCTAGACACCAAGCGCGAAAACGCGGACGAAAAAATCCGCATCAAAACTCTGTCATTGGGGGTTGTGGTGCCTGATGTTTTGTTTGAGCTGGCCCGTGAGGGCGCGGACTTGGCGTTGTTCTCGCCTTACGATGTTGAGCGGGTGTACGGCAAGCCGGTCTCCGATTTGTCAGTTAATGAAAAGTACTGGGACATAGTGTCAGACGACCGCATCCGAAAAGAGTGGGTGTCGGCGCGTAAACTCCTACAACGCATCTCCGAAATCCAGTTCGAATCAGGGTATCCTTACCTCATGTTCGAGTCCGCGGCGAATGAGGCTAACCCGGCACCAAATCTGGGCCGCATCAACATGTCGAACCTGTGTTCGGAAATCATGCAGCCTAACGCTGCCTCCACATGGAAGCCAAACGGAGAGATGACCGGGGTCGGGGCTGACATTTCCTGCAACCTCGGTTCAGTCAACATCGCCCGCATTCTCGAATACGTCGAAGGCGCTCGTGCCGTAGGCGAGTTTGCAGAGCCTGTTGAGTTGGTGCAGGGTACAGTGTTCTTCTACGTAGTGAAAAGCATCGTGGAGTTCCTGTCCGCCGTGGCCGACGCAGCCAACCAGGACGGGGACCAGGAAATCAATCCCTCCATCACCAAAGGCAACGCCAACACCCGCGCTATTGGTATTGGTCAAATGAACCTGCACGGTTATTTGATTTCTCAGGGCATCAAATACGATTCTCCAGAGGCCCGTGCGTTCTTCTCCTCCTACATGCGCGTGTTCACCCAGGCCGCAATCCTATCCAGTCAGATGTTGTGCTTCTCTGATGAATGGGAAGGTAAAGAAGCTGTCAAAACATGGGCCCCCGCTGCTGGCTGGGAATCAAGCGACTGGGCTAACGGCAGGAAGCAGGCTAAACTGCAGAAGGCGCACCTGGAGGCCAACAAGCGGCACGAAGGGGTTGATATTCCGGCTCCGAAGTGGCTGCTAATGGAGCTCGCGGACTTGGACTTCACTCGTACCAAGCGGACTCCGATGGCGAACCTGTTCCTGCAGGCGATTCCGCCGACAGGCTCCATCTCCTACATCAACCACTCCACCGCATCCATCCACCCAGTTACCGCTGCCGTGGAGACCCGTAAGGAGGGGAAGATCGGGCGTGCCTACTACCCGGCTTTCGGTTTGACCGCCGACAACTACGAGGGTGTGGAGACCGCGTATCAGACCAGCCAGAAGGCCGTGATTGACATGTACGCGGAGGCCGCTCCGTTCGTGGACCAGGGGATTTCCTCCACATTGTTCCTGCCGGACACCGCCACAACCGCGGATTTGACCCGCCTGCACATGCACGCGTGGCGCAAGGGGTTGAAGTCCCTGTATTATGTCCGGATTCTGCAGAAAGCCATCGAGGGCACCAACAGCGCGGAATGCGTGTCCTGTAGTCTGTGACCCAAAACACAACGTCTTTCTTTGACGTTTAAAAGCCAACCGGGTATGGTTTAAACCGTACCTGGTTTTGTTCTCTAGAGGAAGAGGAAAACATGAAAGCATCCCTGCAATTCAAAAACAAGCAGGCGCACATGAAGCTCGTCGACGCACCAGACGACATTGGAGCCGAGGAGTTTAACGAAATGTTCGACACCTTGGTCGAGGAGTTCGTCGCCGGATCAACCAAAATCGGCTTCGAGGACATCGCCGCGTTCTGCTACACCATCGTCAACGCCAAGGAAGTGGCGTCACGGTCCTTCGGCATCAGCCACCTGCGGAACACGCCAAGCGGCAAGAAATTGGCCGAGTCGATTATCTTCACCTACACCAGTATGTCGGAGGATTGGACTATCGTCTTCGACGAGGAGAAACCGCTCGGCCAGCGACTGTACGCCGAGTCCACCGCTAATGACGCCGAAAACGCCGAGGCTTTCCTTGGTTTGTGCCGCAACGAAACCCTCGGTCTGTTCGGCAGCTGCCTGGTTGCCGACAACATCAGTGAAACCCCATACATGGAGGCGATGATGGGTGCTATGGTCACAACCCGTTTGATGCGAGCCGCCATCGAAGACAAAGCAAGCCTGGAAGGACTCATCTGATGAATTTCTCCCCCGTTGACTGGAACAACCCCGATCAAGCCATCGATCTTGAGGTTTGGAATCGCATGACCGGCAATTTTTGGCTGCCGGAGAAGATCGCGCTGTCAAACGATTTGCCGTCGTGGCGCCGCCTGGATGAAAACAAGCAACGAGCTGTGGTCCGCGCGTTTGCTGGTTTGACGGTGCTAGACACCCTGCAGGCCGAGGTAGGCGCTGGAGCCGTCGCCAAGCACGCCCGATCCCACCATGAGGCCGCCAACATGGCTTTCATTGGCGGCATGGAGGCCATTCACGCCCGCTCCTACAGCTCCATTTTCGCCACCCTTGTCTCCAGTGAGCAGAACAAGGAGGCTTTCGAATGGGCCAGTGAAAACAAGTGGCTTCAAGCACAAGCCAATATTGTCAATAATCGATACGAACACCTGGACCCCTACTGGACCCGCGTTCACAGCGTCATGCTCGAGTCTTTCCTGTTCTACACCGGCTTCTACCCCGCGTTGCGCCTCGTGTCGGAAGGTTCGCTGCCCAACACCGCCGACATTATTCGCCTCATCATGCGCGACGAGGGCGTGCACGGCTTCTACATCGGCCTGAAGGCCCAGGCGATCCGACCCCTGCACATGCGTCCTAGTCGGGTCACAGAACTAGTGTCGGCGCTGATGCATCCAATGGTCCCCTACGTGCAGGAACTATACGAGGGCACCGGCTGGACCGAAGACGTCATCAAGTTCGCCAAATACAACGCCAACAAGGCGCTCACCAACCTTGGGGAGGAGCCGTATTTCCCGGACAACGAAACCAACGTGTCGCCGCAGGTGCTGGCCCAGATGGTTGTCGACGCTAATGAAACCCACGACTTCTTCTCCGGCTCCGGCTCCTCCTACGTGATGGGCAAGGCGGAGGAAATCAGTGAAGACGAGTGGGGGAGCATGTGATGGATGTTCTCCTGGACACCCGCCAGGGCGGTCTGGCGGCCGCCTGGTCGGGTAAAGTCCCGAAACTTGAGGTTGCGTTGAAGCGGCTCGGCTTCCAGTTCAGCGACTTCGGCGAGTACACCGCACCAACCCTTACGCTCGGGCTACTGCGGGAAACCAAGAAGGCGGCCGCAGAGTTCGGCCGCGTGAAGGCCAGTAAGCTTCTCCGCGAGTGGGTAGCGTCAACAAAGGCGCGCGGCGCACTGCAGCACGCGGACTCCGACGCGGAGATCGCGGAACCGCTGCTTCGCGACTACCCGAAAACCGCGGAGGCGCTGAGGCCGTACCAACGCGCTGGTGTCGAGTTCATCCGAACCAATGACTCTGTGTGGCTGGCAGACCACCCTGGTTCTGGTAAAACCCTGCAGGCTATCGCAGGGATCGTCTCCCGCGACATCGAGGGCGACATTCTTGTACTATCCCCGTCCATTGCCACACAGGTGACGTGGCCGGAGGAAATCAAACGCTGGGCCCCCGACGACGAGGTTCTGGTTGTGACTGGTGGCCGCAAGCGACAGGAGGAGATTCTGGCGAAACTACAGTTCGAGTCAAAAACTCGGCGCCGCTGGGTTTTGTGCAACCTGGAGATGGCACGCATGAAATATAACAAGCCAGTGGAGGTGGAGGGCAAAATCCACAAAGGCTGGTGGTCCCATCATTTTCCGGAGCTGTTTTTCCTCGACTATGGAGCGTCGAAGCCAAAAAACAAGAGGCTGTGGGCTGCCGTCATTGTGGACGAGTCGCACCGTGCACTCACCACCACGAAAAGCCAGCCCTACAAGCAAAGCCAAATCCGCGCTGGTATGGGTAACCTGGCGGTGAAACCCGGCGGATTGAAGCTCGCGGTATCCGGCACCCCATTCCGCGGGAAACTGGAAAACGCCTGGGGCACCCTGAACTGGTTGGCACGGGATGAATACAAAAACTTCTACGGCTGGGCCGCCGAGTGGTTTGAGGTGTCGGATCGTGCGATTCACACCACGAACGGTGAAGTCAACACCACCACTGTCGGTGATTTGTTGCCTGGCCGTGAGCCGCTGTTTTACGAGGATTTGGCGCGGTTTATGCTGCGCCGCACCAAGAAGGAAATTGCTCCGTGGCTGCCCGACAAAACCTACGCCGGTACACTGCATGAGATGGCCGACGAGATCGACTCCGAGGGCGTTAGGTCCAGGCTTGTTGGTCACTGGCTGACGATGGGAACCAAACAGGGCAAGGCGTACCGCCAAATGGAGGAAGAGGCGATCGCCAACCTCGACTCCGGCACGCTCATTGCCAACGGTGTCTTGGCTGAAATGACGCGCCTAAAGCAGTTCGCGGGAACCTACGGCAAACTACGCCGCTTCATTGACTCGGATGGTTTCGAGGACAGTGAGTTTCTGCCGGAGCTGCCGTCCAACAAACTGGACTGGCTATTTTCGTATCTTGACGAAATCGGTATCAACAAGGACACCCGCAACGAGCACGGCCCGCATGTTCAGAAAATCGTCATCGCCAGCCAGTTCACCCGCACGATCAACCTGTTTGCGGAAACAATGGAGAAGAAGGGCATAGACACTGTTCGCATCACCGGCCAGGTCGGCGGGGATGAGCGTGCCGCGGCGGTTCGCGAGTTCCAGTCGGACGACGGCGCTAAGGTTATGCTACTCAACACCCTGGCGGGCGGTGTGGCTCTAACACTGGACCGCGCCGACGACTTGGTTATCCTGGACGAGACTTTCATCCCGGACGACCAGGAGCAGGTTGAGGACCGTATTCACCGCGTGTCCCGTAACCACAAGGTTACTATCCACTACTTGCGCACACTAGGCACCATCGAGGAGTCGATTGCCTTGAAAACAGCGGAGCGAGATGACCTGCAGAAGAGAATCATCGACGGGGAAAGAGGAGTCGAATATGCCAGAAGCCTACTCTAGCGAGACCGAGAAACACCTGTCGGCGTCGGGCCGACGCCTGTTCAAGAAGTGCCCGTGGGCCTACCGGATGCGATATGTAGAGGGCATCAGCCCCATCGCTAATATCAGCCTCCCGCTGGTGTTCGGCGGGCTGATTCACGAGGCACTGGAGGGATGGTATGTTCCAGGCCGAGAACGCGGCGTGCCGCCGTGGGAGACGTTCAAGGACGGCTTTCAAAAGGCTGCCGTAGACCCGGAAAACGCCGGTATTTTCGTCGACGAGCAGGACTACCAGGCAAACCTTGACCTTGGACTGGACATGTTGCGCGGCTATGTGGAACACTACGGTGAGGAACCGCACCTAGAGGTGATCCAACCGGAGCTGAATTTCCAGGTTCCGCTCAAGTACAAGACCCTGGACGGCGAGGACCGCCGCTCAATAATGGGCTTCCTTGACCTGGTGTACCGGGACCACTCAAACAGCGGCACACTGCACATCATGGAGCACAAGACCGCGAAAAGCCTGTCAAACAGCAACCAGTTCCTGCCGCTGGATGAACAAGCGTCGGTTTACCTGGTCGTGGCCACACAAACCCTACGCGACCGCGGGTTGGTCGGCCCGAAGGAGGTCGTGCACAACATGGTGTACAACTACCTGCAGAAAACCATGTCAGACACTCGTCCACGCAACCCGCAGGGGCTGGTGTGCAACAAGCCGAAGAAGGAGCACTACATCGCAACACTGCTGGCAGCAGGGGTTGAGATGGAGGCTCCAGAAAAAATCTCGGTCAAGGATTTGACAAAACTAGCCGAGGATGCCAAACTAACAGTGTTCGGCGATCCAAGCGCAGTGCAACCGGCCCCCCGGTTCGCACGTAAACTGGTGGCCCGTAACACCAAGGAGATGAAGAACCAGGTTCTTCGCCTCCGGCAGGATTTGATGATGATTGATGCTACGGAGCGCGAGCTTCTGCCTACAGTCAAAAATCCAACCCGCGACTGCGGTTTCTGCGAGTTTTCGCAACTATGTATACTTGACGAACAGGGGTCACTTGACCTCGACGGTGAACTTGTTCGCCGTTCCTACACAAGAAGGAGCTAGCCAAATGGCTGTTTACCACATTTCCTACACCACTAAGCCCCAGGACAACTTCGTTGCTGACGAAGACCTGAAGACCAAGCGTGTTGACGCTTCCTCCGCTCCCCGTGCCGTGGAGAAGGTTATCTCCGGCCTCATCAAGGGCGGTGTCGTGACCAGCCGCAAGCAGGTCAAGGTGTTGGAAGCTAAGCTCGGCGCCTAAGCCAAACCAAGACGATTGAAAGAAGGCTTGAAATGCCTATACAAATGCCACCTCACATCTGGCTCAAGGAGTGGCAAACCATATGGCCGGACATGCAAGAAAAAATGTACAAAGGAAAGCTAACTGCCGTCCGGGTCATGGAGTACAAAAAAGAGTCAGAGTGGAACAAGTTCTATATCGATGTGCCGATCATCACTGACTCCGGTTGGCCCATGAATGAGGTGGAGCAGGCCGAAAAGTGTGTGGAGTTCCTGCACGACGAGGGCCTAGAAATCATCGTGACGCCGGAAGATAAGGTAAGCCAGTTCGCTTCCGCTGAGGCCGCGAAACTACTCACCGGCAAGCCAGTAAACATCCGTGAGATTGGGGAAAACCATGTCGTTTCTTGATGACATCGCAACCGCTGAGGTTGTCGAAGAGAAAATCAACATTTTGATTTTCGGACAGTCCGGCGTCGGTAAAACCACCTTCGCGGGCTCCGGCCCCGACAACGGCGAAAAGGTTCTCATCCTCAGCATCGAGGACGGCCTCCGTTCCATCGCCAAAGAAGGCAACAAAACCCAAATCAAGCGCATCAGCACTTGGGGCGAAATGCTTGAAGCAGCGGACTACATCGAGCAGCACCCGCACCAGTGGGATTGGGTTGTGATCGACTCGGTCTCCCACATGCAGGAGAAACTAATATGGTCCGACATCGTGGAGCGCGGCATCGCCCGCAACCCGGAGCGGAAAGAATACTCTACCCGCCAGCTGCAGGAGTACAACGAAGCGAAAAACATGTTCATGAACATCCTCGAACGCTTCATGTCCTCCGACGCGAACATCATCATGATTGCCTTGTCCGAGGTGTCGGAGGACCAGGAGGGAGACTCCTATGTGCACCCGAACATCGCGGGCCAAAAAGGCGGACTCGCGCAATGGCTGGTGTCCCGCTGCAACCTGGTTGGCTTGCTTCGGTTCGGAAAAGTCGCCGACAAACAAGGCAAGATGCGGTTGGTTCGCCAGCTGGAGTTCAAGTCCCGGCCTGGGGCCTCCATCAAGGACCAAACCTCGCTGTTCGCCAAGCCGATCACGCAGCCAACCTTGGCGAAACTCGCCACGAAACTCGCGGAAACCAGCCCCCAAAACATCAAAGAAGAAGTAGAAAACAAGAAAGAGGCATAGGAAATGGCTCAGAAGCTATCCTTCTCCAATATTGCTGTCCCAGACCAGAAAACAATTGAGCAGGCCGCGTTCCAGGGCTACACCGGTCCCACCCCGCCTCCCGGAAAGTACAGGGCAAAGCTCGCCGGAGTTCAAATTCAGGCCCGAGATACCGGAAACGTCTTTGTTGTTCGCTACGTCATCAACGAGACTGGCGAGCTGAAGAAGTACAACGGTTGCGCGATCTTCGACCGCCTCACCCTTCCTGAACAGCAAAAGGACGGGGAGTACTACACCATCCGCCTCCGCTCTTTCAATGACTTCTGCCAGGCCGCATCCGAAGGTAAAGGCACTCTGCGTGACTTCACTAAGGCCCTCGCAGATGGCAAGTACAAGGTCGAGGAAACCCAGCGAGATGGCACCTTCAAGCTTCTGGTTGTTGCCGGTAAGCTATTCAACTTCAATAAAGAACACGACGTCTTCATTGAATTGCGCCACTCCCCTAACGCAAATGACGTCAACAACCCGTACCTGAATGTTCGCTACATTGTCATGGCCGACACAGCTCGTCTGTGGGCTGGCGAGGAAGACAACGCTGCCGCCGAAGACGATGTTGTCGACATCACTGATGTCACCGAGGAGATCGACGATGATGAAGTCGATGGCCTAGATGAAGACGACGATGATGACTTCGACGACTTGGACGACCTGGACTAGGAGAAAACAATGCTTGCCTCAACCCGCGATCTCGAAATCGACTTCTACACCCTCCAATCATGCGGGCAGTGCGACGTAATGAAGCGGAAGCTCAACGAATGGCGAGAGCATGTGCCGGAGCGTCTAAAGGGCCATGTCGATGTGCGAATGCATCAACTGGAAGATATGACCGAAGAGGAACGCTCAGCCTTGGCAAAGGAGTATGGCGCGGTATCTGCCCCTGTAGTGGTAGTCAAGCACCTGAAAAAGTACTCAGGGCCCGTCACTCACGTCACTTCTGGCTTGCAGCCAGACCGCCTCATCGACATGCTGGATGACGATGTGGTTGCGTGGGACGACCCTGATGACCTATAATCATCACTAGCCAGAACCAGCTGGCTTAAATAGTGTTTAAACGTCCTCGGATATACTCTGGGGGCGTTTTCTCTAGGAGAAAACAATGAGATTTGTTTCACTACACGGGCACACGTCGTTCTCGTTCGGGGACGGGCACGGCAGCCCCGCAGCGCACGTTGAGCGCGCCAAACAGCTCGGCATGTCGGCCATCGCCGTCACCGAGCATGGTAATGTTTCAAGCCACGTGCAACTAGAAAAAGCCTGCAAAGACGCAGGAATCAAACCCATTTTCGGGGTTGAAGCATATGTTGCTCCCCCGCAAACCAAGGCCAAGTTTCATCAAACCATTCTCGCCATGACACAGCAGGGGTACCGGCAACTAAGCCGCCTTGTCACCATGTCTTATGACGAGGGCATGTACCACAAGCCAACCATCCACCCTGAGTGGTTTTTGGACCCGAAGCTCACCAGCGACCTGGTTGTTTTGTCCGGCTGCGCTGATAGTTGGCTATCCTGCACTATTGCCGGGGGTAAAGGCACCGACTATGAGCGGATTGATAAGGCTGAACAGGTTGAAGCGCTGACAGAGGAGGACAAGGCCGCGCGCTACGCGGAGGCGTTTCATCTGGTGGAAAACTACCTGGATTGCTACGGCGACCGCTTCTATCTGGAGGTTCAACGTTTCAAAAACTACGCGCGCACCCGCCTCATCAACCAGCAGATTTGCCTCCTGTCTGATGATCTTGGCGTCCCGCTGGTTGGTACCGCCGACGTGCACTACCCCCTGCCGGAGGACTGGTCGACACAGCTGGCCCTCAACTCTATCGCGTGGAAAGTACCAGAGGAGGAGCTGTCAGCGAAACGAGACTACAGCGCCGACCCGTGCACTTTCCCGCTTAGCGATAAAGAGTTCGCCAGAGACCTAATTGCCGCCGGTGTGCCGAAAGACAAGGCCATCCAGGCCACCAAAAACACGGCCAAGGTCGCAGATCGGCTTAACGTGGTGCTGCCGAAAACCCCGGATGTTCGTTTCAGCGGTTCCGACGGCACAGATGAAACCGCGCAGAGGATGCTGGTCGACCACATCAAAAAGGGCCTGCGTCGACGGGCCGAGAATCCGCGGTTCAAGAAAGACTACATGGGCCGCAAACAGGAGTACCTGGACCGGATCAAGAAGGAACTGGCGGTTATTAAACCGAAGGGCTTCTCTGACTACTTCCTCATCAACGAGCAAATCATCGGCTGGGCTAAGGCCCAGGGTATCGCCGTCGGCCCGGCACGCGGGTCTGCCGCTGGCTCCCTGGTGTGCTTCCTGCTGGGTTTGACGGAAATCAACCCCATGCTGTACCCCGAAATGCTGTTTGAGCGTTTCCTGGACCCAGGTCGTGAAGACCCGCCGGATATTGACACCGACTATGAGAACGAGCGGCGCCACGAGGTGTTCGAGTATGCGCGCACCCAATACGGTGACGCCAACGTCGGAAACATCCGCAACTTCACCAGGTACAAGGGCAAAACCGCTGTCAAGGACGTGGGCCGGTCCCGCAACATACCCTTGCCGAAGGTGGAGCGCTACGCTTCCTTGATCGGCGAACCGCCGTTTGGTGACCCCCGCGAGTTCAACTCCGCCGAGGATGCAGCCACCTCATTTAAGGAGTGCGCTGACATTCTAAATGAGTACCCGGATTTGGAGCGTGCTTTCCGTATTGAGGGTGACATGAAAACCTTCAGCGTGCACGCCGCTGGGATGGTTATTAGTAACCTACCAATCCACGAAACTTGCGCTGTGTACAAAACCAAGAAGACCAGTGGGGAAGAAGCGGACGCCATTGCTTTCGACAAGCGGGACGCGGGCTACCTAAACATGCTAAAACTGGATTGCCTTGGTCTAATCACCATGTCGACAATTGCCGACGTCATCAAAATGACGCCGAGGCTTACCTTGCAGGACATGTACGACCTGGAGTTCAACGACCCGAAAGTGCTTAAAGCTTTCGCCGACGATGACTTGACTGGTATTTTCCAATTCGAGGGTCGCTCCACCCGCGGGATCGTTCGGGATATTTACACCGGCCGAGATGTCGTGCCGACGTTCATGCAGCTCGCCGACATCAATGCATTGTCTCGTCCTGGCTCGCTGTCCAGCGGCATGACCGGCCGCTACATTAAGGTTGCGCGCGGCGAGGACCGAAAGTCTTTGCACCCAGTCGTCGACAAGATTCTGGAGAAAACCAACGGCTGTCTTGTGTATCAGGAGCAGGTGATGCACATCGGCAAACAGTTCGGAGGCCTGTCCGACCACGAGATTGGCTTATTGCGCAAGATTATCGGCGCGAAGAAAGCGGGTGGCGCGTTTGATGAGTTCTGGGCCAAGTTTAAGGAAGGCTCAGCGCGGCTGCATGGGGCCAGTGAGAAGCTGGCACGCGAAATCTGGGACTATATGGCGGCGTCCAGCTCCTACCTGTTTAATGCGTCCCACGCCATCTCCTACGCCGCAGTTGCCTACTGGTGCATGTGGCTGAAGGTCTACCACCCCGCGGCTTTCTACGCGGCTTCTTTGCGTTCAGCTGCAAAGAAAAACAAGAAGAAGGACTCGGTTGACCCGCAGCTGCCAATTATGCAGGATGCAGTCGCGCACGGCGTCACCGTCAGCCCGCCAATCCCCGGCATTAGCCGAGCCAGCTGGTGGATTAACGAGGAGGGCTCCGGCGTTGTTGCCGGATACACCCAAATCCCAGGCATCGGCCCCCGCGTCGCAGAGGGCATTATGGCCCTGGAGTCTGTGACATCGTGGAGCGACTGCCTACCTGTTCGAGGTTTCGGGCCTAAAGCCCTGGATAAGGCCGAGGCTTTCTGCGCCAGCGGAGACCCGTTTGGTATCTCGCTAAGCGTCTCGGTTATTTCAGCTGTTCGAGACGCCATTGTTGACGGCAGAGTCGCTCTGCCTCACCCCACAACCGACCCCGCTCTTATGACAGGCCAGAATGGCCAAATCGAGACCTACATTGGCCATATTGTGGCTATTAAACTCGTCGACGTCATCCAGGACACCTGCACCCGCGAGAACAAAACCCGCGAGCAGGTCGTGGCTGAGATGGAGCGACCAGAGTTGTCGACTAAGGCGAAAATCATCACAATGGCCTCGAATGGTGTGGAGGTGCATGTGAACGTGTCCAGATACAACTACCCCCGCCTAAGGCAGGAGTTTGAGGGGCTGGACCTATCCAAGCCACATGTGGTTCACACCACAGGCAAGGTTTCCACAGACTTCGGTCCCGCCGTACAAGCGTCCCAGGTTACTGTTTTTGAGATGGAGGAAGAAAAATGAGCTACAGCGACGTGATCCAAATGTCGATGGAGTCCGCTCCGCTGGCGATAATCGGGGTTGATCCAGGGGTTACCACCGGAGTCGCCATCGCAACTCTACAAAGAAAAGAGATCGGCTCTCTGGCGGACGTGTTCGTGGAGATGGGGCAACTGTCGTATGGTTTCAGCGGAAACGGCTTCGATATCATCGAGTCCGCCAGCGCTGAGGAGGGTGAGGCAAAGGTTGCGGCAGAGATTGTACAGCTGGTGCGCACAGCTGTTTTACACGGAAGCCGTGTTGTCCTGGTTATTGAGGACTTCGTTGTCCGCCGGTTCGACAGCAGCCGCGAGTTCCTGTCCCCAGTACGCATCACGGCCAGGATACAACAAGAGCTATTCAACGACACGATATGTCAAGGGGTAACAGTAGCGATGCAGTCGCCGTCCGACGCCAAACAAACCTGCACTGATGAGAGGATGAAGAAATGGGGAATCCAGCCCAAGACACACAAGGACCGTCACGGATTGGATGCGGCAAGACATTGCGTCTTGTTCATCCGCAAGTTGATGGCCAATCCCAACCAGACGCTCCCTGGCTAGTCTCCTACGCTGACATCGCGTGGCTCGCGGGCTGGAAGCGCGGCGAAGTTCCGCGTAGGCGTTTCCAGGCGGCTGCAAAACGTCTCGGTGTCGGGTGGCACACCTGGTTTAACCGGAGGGGAGTTTTCTACCCTGAGGAGGCTTTGAAGGTGGTCAAGGAGATCGCCGGTAGGTTCGACAGCTCGCCGCACGTTGACTACCCCTACGTAGAAGCCAATGTCCTGTCGGCTGGAACCGACCTCGCCGACGGCTACCCGTCCCACACTCTCTCCCGGCTAATCCACGGTGACCCCGACTGGGGTGACAGCGCGCGGTTGTTTAGGTTGAGAAGGGGAAATGAGGGCGGATGGATCGTGGCCCCGGAGCATCCCTGCATGAACTTGTACCCCTGGATCAAAAGCGGTACTCTTGTTTTTCGTAGAGATGCTATCGAAGAACTAGAAAAGGCAGGATACATTGTCGAGTAGGGAACTTGCTTACAGCGAGGCTTCGGAGGCGATGCGACAAACTCTCAAAGCCATTGAGCTTGACAAGCAACATAAAGTATATGGTCGAGAAGGCACCCAGGAGGTCTCCTGGCTGGCGAACGAGCCGCTAAGCATGGAGGACTTGGGTGACACCATCTGGGCCTCCCTGGCGGCTGCTGGGTTTGTTCTAGCACACGACCCGGATAGGGCCCGGCCAGAGGAACTGATGGTGGCGTTCACGGTTCGTCAGGCTGCGCAGCATGAGTCGTGAGTTGAAACCCCCGTGCGAAACGCGCGGGGAGCTTTTCGAGTTGTACCGAAGCCAGGAAGAAACAGACGGCCAGCGGGGACACCGCATTCCGTTGGCTTTGGCGGTGTGCGAAACATGCCCCCTAAACCTAAAGAAACGCTGCGCCAAGACACGACCTGAGGGCCGGTTCGGTCATATCGGCATTTGGGGTGGAGAGATCGGAGTTAAGAATGAAGGCTAGAGAAGCATATACTAGAGCGGGATGGCCGGTGGTAGTTCCTGTATCCAGCGGGAAAAAGTACCCACCAGCCGAAGGGGTAACAGGAAACGTACCGGCTCCGAGCTACAAAGAGATGTTGGGGATATGGGAAAAGTATACGCCGACACAGCCTAACCTAGCGCTGCGCCTGCATTCTGGCCGAGATGACTTCGACGTCATTACCGTTGATGTCGACCACTACGGAGTAAAAACTGGCGTCGACACGATCCGCGAGCTAGAGAAGCAATTGGGAGCGTTCCCGTGGTCTGCTCCTATGTCGACTCGTCGCGACCCATCTACACAGACGGGACAGTATTTCTTCCGCGTGCGTAAAGGCATGTCGTGGAAGGGAGCCATCGGCCCTGGTGTCGATGTAATCCAGGATACTCACCGGTATGCTGTGGTGTACCCGAGTATCGTTGAGGGCCTACAGTACCGCTGGTATGTGGACGGCGAACCGTCCGATATTCCTAACATCGATGAGCTGCCGTGGCTCCCCGACGCCTGGCAAGACTACACTTCCGCTGGCGCGGCCAAAGAACACTACGACAAGTCCAAATCCAAGGTAGCAGCCGCGCCGCTCGGTAAGGCTCGGATGCGCGCCGCCATTAGTTGGCTCCGTGAAAACACCCTCCGCTACGGCCACAAGGACGCGCTGCCGACCGAGGCGATGCAGAAGACATACGGACCAGAATTCGTAGAGGCTCTTGGAGGAAACGCGCACGATACAATGTTGGCGGCTGTGCATCAAGCGGTTCGTCTGTCCCTAGAGGCCCATACAGGCTTGAAGGTGGCCCTTTCTCGGATTCGTCGCGCTTTTGTTGATGAGGTTACAGGCTCTCGCGCTGGTGCGTCGCGACGTACCGAGGAATCCGCGCTGGCCGAATTCGAGCGCGCGCTGATCGGAGAGGTGGAGAAGGCTGAGGTTGAATCCACAAACGGAACTCGTTTCCTCAGCCAAGATGTCGATGAGGAGGTGCTTATGAGGCTCAATCGGACATTCTTACGTCAGGCTGCGGTTAAACGTCCAAAAGGCGTTGACTTGTCGCTATTCCGTGACACAGATCGCGCACATGCTGAGATGTTTGCGGCGTATTGGGGTCAAGACGTTTTAGTCACACGTGACAAAAACACCAAAGAGTTTGCCGTTTGGGACGAGGAGACTAAGCGTTATTCATTTCGCACTCAAAACGAGATGTTCCAACTTCTGTACACTGCAACCTCAGATCGTATCCGTTACGAAGCAGACAAGATTGCACAACGCGCAGCTGAGTTAAAGAATGCTCTTGGCTCCCGCCAGGCTCCACCGGATACCGACGACCCGGACGATCTTTTCTCTGAAGCCAACAATCTGCGAAAACGCGCAGATAGTATCGAGTCGACTTCTAGGAGCCTGAATATCCTAAAACAGGTTCACTCTGTCTACGACCAGCCATCCGCGATCCAGGATTTTGACTCAACTCCAGGTCTCATTGGTTTGCTTGGTGGGGAAACCATTGACGTAGGAAGTCTGGACTCAATCGGTTATGCGCGCATATCTAAGCGAAAAGACCGCCTAACAATGAATACGCAAGTACGCTTGGTTCCAAACGCAAAGCACCCTGGATGGAATAAATTCCTTGACAAATTCCTTCCGGACCCAGAACTACGCAAGTTCACGCAAAAGGTGCTAGGATACTCCCTAGTCGACGGCAACCCTGAGAAAATTGTCGTGTTCTTATGGGGTCCGTCGAATACCGGCAAAACGACCATCCTGGAGGCGTGCGGCGCGGCATTAGGCGATTACGGCGGAACCATTGACGCAAGTGCCCTATTCGGAAAGAGTAACCGAAGCGGCCCGGCCCCAGAGCTCATTGACAGCTTCTTCCGGCGGTTCGTCTTCATGTCTGAGGTCGGCGACACGCATGTTCTATCGGCAAACGCCATCAAACAGGCCACCGGTAACGACACCCAGAAGAACCGCTTGCTCTTCTCCAACGAGATGATTTCTGGCTCGCCGAAATTTACCCCCTACATCTCCACCAACACGGTCCCGGAGGTTAAAGGATCGGATAAGGCGCTGGCCAACCGCCTCGTTGTAATCCCATTCCTTAGCGAGAATAAGCCTTCAAAGGTGAAGTGGGAGGAAGATGTGCGACGCAACCCGGAAATCCAGTCCGCTGTTCTCGCGTGGCTACTTGAGGGCTGCCGAATGTACCTTGAAGAAGGACTAGACCGAGATAGTTTCCTTGCTGAGGTAAGTAATGCCTCCGCTGAGTTCGCTTCTGATGTTGACCCTGTGTCAGAATTTATTGCCGAGGTGCTGACAACCGGAGTCGACGGAGAGATTTTGGAAGACCAGCTATGGACCTTATGGCAAGAATGGTGCCTTGTGCGCGGCCTACGAGACTCTGAGGTGGGTGACCGACGTCGCCTGCGCAAGAGACTTAAGGGCCACGGGATCAACAACCGTAGAACGATGGACAAAGACAGGAAACATTATCGTCTTTTTGTTGGAGTAAGCGTTAAATAAAAGAACCCCCGCCTCAGTAAAGAGTAGCGGGGGTTTCGTCACCTGTGACGATTACTTAGCAAGGTTGCTGCGCATCTTGTCGAACAGGGATTCAATGTCGGTGCCAACAAGGTCACTGACCGTGGCTTCGGGCTTGCGGTGCTTGCCTTCCGCTCCGGCAGTCGGGGCAGCCTTGACGACTTCCTTGTTCTTGTCGGCGATGAAGTGCGTCAGCTCTTCCACCACCTTGTTGGTGATGTCCTGAGCGTTGCTCGGGGACACGCCATTCTTGGTGAGACGAGTAGACAGGGCCGCCAGGAAAGCGGCAGCAGCGCCAACGATCACCGCAGACTTGTCAACGCGACCAGTGGACGCGAACGTGGCTGCGATGGCAGCGAGCGCACCCGCGAGGGAGCCGACGAGGGAGTTGACGGTGTTGGCGTAGCGGCGGTACAGAGACTGTCCGGCGACATAGTCACCAACAGCGGCACCGACCTGGCTGAAAAGGTTGTTAGCCATTTTTACTTTGCAATTCCTTCCTTGACCATCCGGTCATGAACAATCTTATCAGGGTCTTGACCAAGGGCCCGGATAATGAAATCCACTTTCGCCTCAAGTCCGTAGGTGCGGGCATCACCAATGCCAGCCCACTCCTCGGCGGACATGAAACGTTCAGGGTTGATACGGGACTGAATCTGCATATTGAGCAGTTCCTCCAATTCGTCTAGTTCTTTGGGTGGATTGTTCGAGTAGGCGTACCCCTTCGGCGGGATCATAGTCGCCATCTGCTCGAACGAGCAAGCGTACTCGAAAGGCCAGAAGCCGGAGTCCGCGACATGGAAGTGTCGGCGTCCGCCGTTCACCTCGTAGCCGACGAGGCACACATAGTGGTATACGGTGCCGCCGCCGTAGGACGGGGTGGTGGTACCAAGAGTAGCCTGCGGATAGTTGCTCGGCGGAACCACAATGTTGGCGATCACCGGGAAACCAGCGCGGATGCTGCGTTTCACATTCTGCCAAAAATCCTCCGACTCCGCGTAGGTCGGCGGGTCGTGCGGCATGTCGACGGTCACGTAGTTGGCGCCTGGGGCGTACTCCTCAATTACCGGCGGGAACAGGCCGATGTAGTCGGTCCCGTCCTCCGTGGTGCGCAGCTTCTGTGCGAGCTCAGCCTCCGGCACAAGTCGGCCAATCAGCGAGCTCAGCAGGGTTTGGGTGGATGCGGGGCCGCACCAGTACCCTGTTTCCTGCACAAGGTCGGTGTTGATGTACGGGAGAATAACCCGTTCGTCTGGTTCAGTCACAAGCTCCTCCGGTAGGATTGCGTCCCCGAGGGACAAAGCCTTCAGGAAACGCCGGTTGCGGTCTTCGATGCCGTTGGTGCCTCCGTTGATTGCGCGGGTTGCGCGCTCAAAGAATCCCCAGCGGGTGATGTCGTCCAGGTTGCCGTCGGCAGCTGCGTCCGCGAACTCGTTGAGGCGTGGGCGGGCCACCGTCCAGTACCACACGGCCCCGAGAAAGCCATACTCGTCCGACGACAGCAGCGTCGGCTTGTCAACAAAGAATGTAGGGGAGTCCACATACCCATTGTCGAAAGCCCAGCGGCTCAAGGCCGCGTAGTTGTTGCGGCCCGTCACCTGAATCGGTCCGCGGCCCTTGTAGCGGGGGCCGTCACCGGCCTGGGTGTTGCCAAGGTCGCTTCGCCATTCGTAGGCACTGCCGTCCGCGTACTCCTCCATCGCATCCAAGCCAACACTCTCGTGGCCTAGTTGTGCAATGAACATGGCGGCCCGCGGGATGTTGGTGCATCCCGCCTGGACCAGGGCGCGGTTGAACGCCGGGGCTAGTTGCTCGTAGCGCGCAAACGGTGCGCGGTTAAACATCACTTCCGCCAAAATATGCGGTTTAACCATTCGTTACCTCCTTATTCGTCGTTCGTAACGCAGGTTGTCTTCCATTGTTCCGCCTGACTCTTCTTTCGACCCCCCTGCCGGGGTTCGTCCAGTGTGGTTGGACATGAGGAGGCAGGTTATGTTGTTCCACTCGAAACCGCCGTACCAGTTTCTCCAGTTATTGGAGCGAACCCACAGGCGCACGCTGTAGCCCGCGCGGGGGACCACAATGGCCTCGGAGAAGTGAAGAGTAGCCTCAATATCCGCTTTTGTGGTTGTTATTCGGGTTTCACGCAGCTGGTCAGTTTCGGTGTAGGTTTTAAGCTCGTTCCATGTGTGATAGTTTCCCTGGTGGCCGCCTGTTGGAACCAACCCCGCTGTTGCGCGGGTGAACACGATCCAGGTGCCGGGCTTGTCGAAAACCACGCGCCGGTTCGCCACGTCCAGGTGTGCACCCTGCGACGCACCGAAAGTCTGATTGAACGGAATTAGCCGCTCGTTTTGCCTGGGGTCGTTCCAGCCGATGTTTTTCAGGGCTTGCAGAAGGCCTCCGCCAGCGTTAACGGTGGTGTCGCAGTAGGCGGAAATATAACCTTCCGGAATCAAATCAAGACGCTGGGATATTTCTCTGTCGAGGGCCTGCTTGGCCTCGGCGATTTTTGCCTCTGTCGCCGGGATGATGTCGGTTTTGATCCGCTGGACTTCTTGCTTTGTGCTGGTGATTTCACCCTGAGCAGCAGAAACCCCGCCTGTGTTTGTCGTAATGCGTTTATCATGCTCGCCGAGCTCCTTGACAATGTTGCCGAACACACTGTCACCCGCAACCGCGTTGACTTTGACAAGTCCAGTTTCCGCTAGTTTCTCTGCGTCAGTGCGGTCGTCATGGCGTAGGCCGCCGGGCTGGGTGATGACAATGTCACGTCGGTTAACGTCTGAGGGTGGTATCGCCGCTGATTCCGCTGGGTTGTCCCACAGGTCTTCATTCCAGTGTGGGTGGTTCACGATCTTCGACACTGTCCATCACTCCCTTCGTAATCTGCTGGTCAAGGTCATTAAGTTTTCTGATGAGGATTTTGATCCGTTCTGTTTCTTTCCCGCCAATGTCGGCCAGTTCGTTGCGCAGCAGGCGAATCAACTCGCTAGCTACTAGTTGCCAGCGGGAAAGCATTTTCTCGGTATTCTGCGTCACCTTACTCTCGGCTCGCAGCTCATCGATTTCCCTGGCTAGTGTCTTGTAGCTCCGGTTCATTGGTTTTTTGATGCTGAACCGAATGTTTTGACGAACTGTACCAACGAGAACTGTGATGGCCACCACAAGGAAGGTGACTTGGCCAAGAGTTGTTGACGTGTCCAACCTGCTAAGGTCGGGGAACGTCACTACTCGACCCCCTCAAAAAAGTATATTTGCGCCAAAAGAGTATGAATTGTTCCGATAAACAAAGCCATAATCCCAACCCCGAAGAAGGGGCTAGGGCTGTGCATGATCCCGCCGATTGACCACACGAGACCAAGGGCGGCCCACACCGCTCCGGTAATAATGTGGGCTGTGCGGACATGCTTCATTTTGGCCACGCACACAAGCAACATGATCCCGGCCAGAGGGAAAATCACATCCCAAAGCTCAACGCCACCAAAAGTAAGCGACAGCCACCACTCATCCGGCGGGGTTTTGGGTTTAATAAGCATGGATGTCGGACCAATGAAAAGCCCGCCGAAGGCAATCGTCATTACAGACATAACAAAACCCAGCCGTTGTAGGGCCGAAACAGTGCTGTCGCCGCGGCGTTCCTTCGGGTCAATGTTGACCACCCAGTTTATGTTTCCGACTGTCATCCGAGCACCTTGACCTGGCCAGCGGCGTTCTTCATCTTCAGTTGGCCGCCGTGCGCGTACACAACAATTCCGCCGACAGGGGTTGCTGGTTCGTTTTCCACGAAGTTGAATTTCGCTGGCATATTAAACTCACCGGGGGCTATCTCCCCGCGGTCGCCGAACAGGTTGCGCAGCATAACCCAGCCACCGCGGGTGTACACGAACCCGGTTTTTGTGACCTTATTAATGGCGAAAAACTGTTTGATTGGGGTACCAAGGGCACGCATCCGCGAGGTGCGGTCTCGTAGCTTCTCCAGCGCCATGTTGTCCGATTCCTCGTCCAGCACAAGGTCAATCGCTAGACTGGAGCCGGGAGGGCCCTGTGGACCCTCTTTACCGGGTGGCCCGGAAGGAATCGGCAACTCGGCCACGCCGTCCTCCACAAGGAGAAACGCACGACGAGTCTTCTTAAAGTCGAGGGCATCCCCATCCTCGCTGAACCGCAGCCTAACTAGGATGTCCCCTAGAGTGTTTTGATCTGCCAAAGTGTTCTCCTTATTCTGCGTTGAAAGCCGCGGTTATGGCGCGCAGGAACTGCGCGTTGCGGCGGGACTGGATTGCCCACGGCTCCTCTGGCCTATCTGATTCTCCGAGGCGAACCTCAAAAACCACGCCGTTTTCACGGTTCGCGGTCAACGTGACCTGTTTCAGTCGTTCCGGGATGATGCGGTCACTGTCGTCATCCTCCCAGCCAACCGGGTCCAGGAGGTCGAAGTCCTCAAATACCCTGAATGGCAGGAACGAGTTCACGTTACCGGTGAACTGCGCGGTCTTGTACCCGAGGGCACTGTACCGCTGCATACGCAGAGCCTGCGCCGCGTCGCGGGAGTAGGCTGTGTAGCCTTTCCCGCCGTAGTCCTCCGGCAGGGCGAAATCACCAAGGAAACGCTTCTGGTCGGGGTCTTCCGCGCGTTGGTACGCGAAGAAAATGTCCTCCAGCTTCCCGGTGATCCAGCCGGTGAGAGCTGAGAACCCTATTCCTATTAATCTTAACACCTGCTGGATAAGCGTCCTTGCGATGAGCTTGATACCCTGGTTCAAAAACTCATTCGACTTGCCACCGGTGATAGAGCAATAGGTGGTGGGGGCGAAAGCATTGACTTCCTGCTGGTGCCAGTGCTCGTCACTGGAGCGCAGAATCGGCCACGACACGTTGTAGCGGCCTGTATCCGTGCCGAAAAAGTCGCGTAGGAACTTGGTGTCAACGGTCGGCTGCAGGCTCGGCGGAATGTCGTAGCGTCCGAAAATACCGCGAATGAACGTGCGAATCTCGTGAGTAATCTCCGCAAAGAAGGAACGATAGGTCGGGTTGAGCCTTGTTCGATCCTTGTCAATGAAGTCGATGACGATGCCCGGCTTGGCCATATTGATTCCGCTAATTTTCGGGTCTCGGCCAGGAACATAGCAGTAGACATCCGGGAGGATGTTGTTATCTTTACATGTCTCCGCGACAAGCTCCGAAATCGGCGTCATCTCCGCCACAAGCGCCACATTCGGGGTGGTGTCCGCTCCTTTAGGGGTCGGCGGGACGATCACGGGGTGCATGAAAGACTGTAGGTCACGCCACTTACCGGGGTCGTTCTGGTAGTCCGCGAGCTTGTAGTTGGCGATGAGCCTATGCTGGTTAGCCTGAAGGCGAACGGCGGCCTTGATGACGTAGTCTTTCATCACATGGATCGCCGGGCCTAGCGCGATGTCCCGCTTCGGGAACTGCGCGTTGAGCACCGCGAACGGACTCGGCCACGCCAGGATATGCTGTAGCCACACTTTGTCATGGTCCAGCTCCACCTTGATGGTGGACTGGGGTCCGTTGCCGGTGCGGGTGCTGCGGCTGACGCGACCGGTCCAGGTTTTGATTAGGCTGCCAGCGCGGTACACCAGGAAGTGCACGAGGCACACCTGCAGATTGGACCGCATGAAATGCTTAGACCAGGCGCTGGTGCCGCCGATGGTGAAGGAGCTGGCATCAGACGAGTCCGCCTCAGACGTCCAAGTGATGGACAGGTCCGACCAGTCGCCGACGTCGCCGAGGTAGCGCGCGGTGCCGTCGCGGACTTCGATCCGTACCGTGTACTCGTTGTCGGACTCTACGGACTGCCTCCGCTGGTGGAGACTGGTTTGGTTGAAAAATTCGGCTATGTCCATGACGTGAACTCCGGCGAGTATTTAAGACGCGGCAGGGCATCACCAGAACGGGTTTCATCCGTCACGTGACGAATCTCCAGGGTGTTCATGGTTTGCGGCTCCAAACAGAAACGAGGCCGCTGGCCAACCATACTTGGCCACAGGTTCACAATAGTGCCGTTTTTCTGGCGCTTGAGGAAAGTTGGATTCTTCGGGTTGTAATCGAGTTTGGCGACCTCACCCTCGGCCAGGCCGGGGGTGCGCAGGTTCGGTTGTTCATAGCCCAGCGAAAATTCCCACTGGCCGGGGCCGGGAAGGTACAGCTCCGGGTACACCCGCGGCGCCGTCGACGCATTGAAGAACGTCACACGGTAACGCTTGCCGCCAACAGGCTTGAAAACCTTTTCTTCACGGTAGCCGAAGAAGTACGCCGCGTCGGACGTCCAACCCCACTCCATGCCTTTGATGGTGTTGTGCAGGCCCCAGTCCTTCTCAATGGTGCCCTGCCCCGCACCCTCAGCGGCCATAGCCGACAAGTAGCGAGGCTCGCGTCCGCGGGTGAGGAACCACAGGCGACCAGGTGAGCCGTGTTGGTGGTTTGCGTACCAGCGGTCTTTGTTGCGGTACAGGTCGGCAACATCCTCGCCGAAAATGTTAATCGACGCTTTGATGTTGCGGCGGGTGGCCACCGCCGACACGAACTGTGAGCCGGGGGTGTTCGCGTCGGCGTCGTAGCGGTATTCGGTCACGGGCAGCTCCAGGCCGTCCATTCCGGGGGCCAGTTCGACCCCCAGGTTAGCACGGTAGGCTTTGGGGCCCGAAAGGAAGAAGCGGTCGCCGTTGACCCACTTGGAGCCGTCCCATGTGGGTGGCCCCTGGTAGATAATCCATGTGGGCTGGTCGGTTTTCAATGTCACCTCGTCCTAATCGTCTGTCGGCGCTGCTGCTGGTATTGCATGTGGTTGACCGTGTTAATCAACTCGCCGCGCGACATACCGGTGTTGATGGTTCCGATGAACGGAGCCTCACGGCCCGCGCCAATGGAGCCACTGGCCACAGTCTCAACGGCAGCTGCGATGGCTCCGGGAATGAAGCCCTCAAGGTCCGTCTTCAACTGCTTGTCCTGTTGGTTGGAAATAACAGCGACGTTGTGCGCCAGGCCGGAAGGGTCACCGGCGGCTGCCGCCTGCCACGCGGGGATCGCAGCAGCGATCTCCTCTTGACTTGATTTTACAACGTCGTAGAAGGTGACCATTTCGCTGGCCAGGGCACCCAGGCCGGTAACGGAGCCGAGCTGTTTTACGGTTTCCTTGCCGACCTTCTCCTCGGTGGTTTCCTCACGCGCGTAGGGGTTGGTGCCGTCGTCGCCGAGAACCTTGTACCCGTAGTAGTACTCACCGGTTTCCTTAAGCTTCGCAATCCGCTGGTCCTCGGCTTGTTCCTCCTTGCGAATCCGCTCCTCATCGGCGTTCAGCTCCTTGCGTAGAGCCTCATCCTCCTCCTTGTGGCGAGCCTCCACCGCTTTCTTCTGCTCGTCGTTGAGGTCTTTGAGCTCTTCCTCGTGGCGCTTACGAAGCTCCTCCTGCTTCTTCTTGTCGGCCTCCTCCGTGGCTTTCTTTCGTTCCTCACGAGCAGCGTCGCGAGCCTTCTGCTTGGCTTCGTCCTCTTCTTTATCCAGGCGCTCCTTGGCGGCCTTCTCGGCAGCCAGGTACACACTCGGGTCGGCGGAAGCCTCAAGGGTCTTCGACAGGGCGTAGTTGCCGCGTTCGAAAGCCTTGTTGATTTCACCCTGGTCACCCTGGACAATCTTGTTCAGGTCAACCGGGTCTAGCTTCATGGTGCCGTCGATGCGGGACTTGAACACGTCGTGCAGGGAGCCTGCGATATGGTCAACCTGGTCGTCACGGTACTTAGCCATGTCTCCACGAATACCCTGGATGCCAAGGTTCAGGCGTCGGAAGCCCTCCTGCAGATCGTAAGGCTGGCGCTGGTAGGCGGAGATCATGGCGGGCATGAGCTCAAACACGAACGAGTTGAATGCGCGGGTCTGCGCAGGGGACAGCACCCGCTCTGGTTCAAGCGTGTACTTCGGCATATAGCCGATACCCAGGGCCTCGCCGCCGCTGTCGTAACCGTGGCCGTGGCCCCACATGGAGGTCAAGTCGTTGCCGTACTTCGACTTGTAGTAGCGCAGGGCTGCGTTCATGTTGGCCCACGGGTCACGGCGATCATCCGGCAGGGACGGGTCACGATAAGAGGCGAACGTGCCGGGGATGATCTGCAACAGGCCGACGCCCGCGCTATCACCAGTGCCGTTGACGTCGACAATCTGCTGCGAGATGCCGGGGTTACCACCAGACTCGGACTGAATCTGCTTCAGCATGGCGTTGACCTGCGCGGGGTCGTCGGCGTTGAACCCGTTGCGACGCATTGCCTCCATTGCCATTTCACGCCACGACTCAACATCGCCGGACACGCCGCCAGCGCCATCGTAGGAGCCAGCACCGCCGCCGAAGCGCGGAATCTTGCTGAAGATGAAGTCTTTGACGCCGTCCAGAACCTTGTTGGTGAGAGCGTGCATGGCTTGGCCAGCAATACCGGCGAAGCCTTTCATCTGGTCGCGGATCGGATCGAAGGCTCCGCCAATAGCTTCCTTGATCTTATTGAACATGCGGGACCAGAAACCGCCGCCGTTGCCGCCATTCCCACCGGAGATGAACTCGCCGAGGTAGTCGGCCAGGGTGTAGTGAAGGCTGAACAGGGGGTTATCGGAGCCGCGAGCGCCGCCGCCAATCTGCACGCCGTGGTCACCAGCGGACTCGATGTTGACGCCGTCGATGGTTCCGGCCATGTGTGAGTTGGGGCCACCGCCACCACGCATAATACCAATGGTGACGCGACCATCAAGGCCAGGCTTGAAGCCGAACTGTTCGAACGCGGATTCGGTGCTGAACAGGCGGCCTGCGCGGAGGTCTCGGCCGTTGAGGAAGTTAACGACACCAGACCAGATACCGGAGCAATCCCACGAGGGATTGCCGTCGCCGCCGTATTGATAGGGTTTACCATGCTCAGGCTTAAGGGCTTCGAACAAGGCAGCTATTCGACCATCCAGGTCGACCACGCCACCGTTGGCATAGGCTGCACCTTCACCGAGCATCCGCTGGACACCCTTGACGCCTTGCTTGCGGGCCACATTGTTCATGGCTTCGACAGCGGCGGGACCGCCAACAGCCTTAGTCCATTCGGGACGCATGATAGCCTCGCCACCGGACAGAGCAAGGCTGCCGCCGGTTGGGCTCCAGAACTTGTGCGGGTCGCGTCCTGGGCTGTAGCCAGGCATCACACCACCTGTGGCGAAGCGCATCTCATCCACGGCTGGCACAGGAGCTAGGTTACCCAACTTGCCGCCGAGGAACTTGTCGTTGATGTGGTTCCACGTTCCGACAATGCCCTTGTTCACAACAATATCGATGAACGCGCGAACCGGATCGGCGAAGATCTTTTTTAGTAGGTTCCAATGGTTCTTGATGCCGTCGACGCCAGCCTTGAAGATGTCTTTCAGCCAGTCGATGGCTGGCTGGAAAACATGGTCGACCACCCAACGGAAACCGTCGCCGGTTTTGCGTAGCGAGTCGCCAAGGAAGTTGAAGTAGGGGACAACGAGGTTGTTGACGACCCAGCCGATGGCGTCCGCGAGTTTATGGAAAGACCAATCCATGAAGTCGAACACCGGTGCGATGACGTTGCGGATTGCGAACCCGATTACTGCGGAGATGATGTCCCAGGCGGCCTTGATTACATCGACAAGGAAGTTCATGGCCGGAACGAGGATCGCCGAAGCTGCGTTAGCAATCGACACGATCATGCTCACTAGTGGAGGAATCAGCGGAACGACCCAGTTAATTGCCTCAACCAGGGCCTGTCCGATAAGACCAATGAGTCGGCCAATCGGGTCCAGGAGCGGTATCACTGCTCCCAGGATTTGCCCAAGGCCGTCTGAAATCACCGGCATGACCGGGGCCAGCGCGTTCAGGATGTTGAGGATCGCGTTACCCAGGATTTCCGCCAGCGGCTGCAGGGCGTTGACCAGCTGCACGATCACAGAATCATGGCCGGTGAACAGCGGGGCCAAAACTTCAAGAATCTTGGCGCCAATCTGGCCAATCAGGTCAAACACCGTTGTCACCACAGGCATGATCTGGGTGAGGGTGTTCACCGTCGACGCGATGATCGGCGACATGGCGATGAAGATTTGGCCTAGGGCATTACCGACCGCCTCGAATACCGGTTTCATAGCCTCCATTGCGGGGCCGAGCGACTCGATGATGGGGGTGAGTGCTTGCGCCAAGCCTTGGCCAGCCAGAGACAGTCCGTTGACTAGACCCTCAATCAGCGGAGCCACAGCTGCACCAAGTGCGGATAAAGCGGGGGCGAAGCTTGCCAGCATGTCACCAAAGGCGCGGCCAACGCTGTCCGCGACGTCCCTCACAGGCTGCAAACCCTCAGCGAGACCGCCGAGTGCAGCTGCAAGACCGGGAATAGCACCCGCGGCGAAGTCAGCGAGAGTGCCGCCGACCGTCGTCACAATCGACAATACAGGACCAAGAACCTGTCCAAGCTGCGATGCCGCTGCCGTAGCAGACTGCATGAAGCTCAGGAGCTGCGCGTAACCCTGCGTACCCTCGTCGGTGGCTGCCTTAAGCTGTTGTGCGGCTGCCGCCATACCGGCGAGCATCCCACCTCCGCCTTCCTGGCCAGCGTGAAGGATGTTACCTAGCGTTCCGAAGACGCCGCCGAGGATGTCTTTCAGGTAGCCTGCGTTGCGGATTGCGGACTGAATCATCTCGTCGAAGCGGGACATCCCCGTGGTGGGGTCAACCTCCTTCAAGCTTTCAGCCCACTCGCGGAAACGCTGGGAAGCGTCCGCGAAGTACTGGCCAAGCGGACCCATGAACTTGGCACCCTGCTCCGCAAGTGAGCCAAATGCCGCGATCATGTTTGCCAGGACTGGCCGCATCGCCGCCGCCATTTCACTAGCCCCGCGTACAATCTCCGCAACGCCGGATTTGGCTGCGGGGGAGGCGATCTCGGCGAAGGCTAGCTTCAGCGCAGAGTTCCAGTGGGTTGCGATGTTCAGCATCCCGGCGCCGAACTCAGGGATGACGTTTTGGAACGCGTCCCGGATCGACGGGCCGAGGTTGTCCAGTAACCGCTCCTGAGTGAGCTTCTTAAGTTCACGCCACGCCGGAGAGACTTCACGCAGGCTCCGGGCCACATTCTGAACCGACGGCGCCATGCCTTGAATGGCCTTCTCGAACTCCTCAGCAGACTCGGTGTTGAAGGCGGCGCTTATGCCCGCCTTAACATCTTTTAAGCCAACCTTAAGGACTGCAAAGCTGATTCCGGCCATACCAATGAGAGCCGGTGTGGCCAGCGCCGCACCTTGTGCGACGCTCACGAGCGCACCACCGATAGCTAGCACGCCGCCGATCACAGCCTGTCCGCCGAGGGCGGCGAGGCCAGCACCCAAGGCAACCACGGCAGGAAGCAGGGTTGCCCCGATCATCTGCGCTACCTTAGAGAAGGCACCTAGTGCAATCTGACTAAAACCTAAAACGTAGGCCCCGGCACGACCGAAGCCCGCTCGCAGTGACCTGAACAGAACATTCGAGTTTCCGAGGAACCGTGCGAACCCGCGTCCGGCGCGGTTGAGGCCAGGGAGCAGAGTTTCGGAAATCTTGTTGCCAAGGCCGGTGGCCACGCCGCGAGCCGACGCCAGGCCGCGCTGCAGGCCGCGCGCGATGCGGGTGTTGCCGATGCGGTACATGGCGTTAGAGACATTGTTCCACACAGGGGAATCCACGAGTCCGCGGGAGATTGTGCTGGCCATGCGGTGGCCAATTCCGCTCAACTTGGTTATTGCTGGTCGCACCTTGTCACCAAGGGTATCAATGGCATAGAAGTACCCCAGCTGCAGCTGTCTAGCAAGAGCTGCCGGGAAGTTACGCGGAATCAAAGCATCAACGTCAATACCGGCCAAGCGCAGTGACTTAAGCGGGTTGAGGTTCGCGATGGCCCCCTGCATGACGTTACGCAAGTTAATGAAGTGCGCAGACAAGGAGGACACGGCCTTTTCGACCTGGTTGAGGCCAAAGTTTTTCATGGCGGAGCCGAACTCTTGGACCTTATCCCTAGCATCGAGAAGCTTGTTGGTAAAGAAGATTTGGAACCGGGCCCCCGCCTCAATGGCTCCACGCTGGAAGGACTGGAACTCCAGGAGGCTGCGCATCCGCATGTCGTGCATGGCCGCATGGACTCGGCGAACTCCGTTGATGAGAGGGTCAAAGGATTCGGCTGCCGAAGCAACGGCCGAGCGAATCCGAGCCGCGCTCTGCGACATCTTCTGAGCGCCTTTGGCAAAGAGCTCATTGAAGCTGTTCGAGCCATTAATTGCGCTGCCGAGGTCATCGAAAGGCTTGCGCATAAGACGACCTAGCTTCACCGTGAAGTTAACGTAGGGGTCGTAGATGCGTCGGATACCAGCCTCAAACTGGTCGTCCATGAGTTTAAGCAACTTCGGGACGAAGTTAAGAGCGTTCCACTCGGACTCTAACTTCTTCGGGTCCGGCAGCTGAATCTTTGGGGCAGAGACGATTTGTTCTAGTGGTGACTTCGTCGGGGCATCGACAACCAGGCGGTACACCAGGTCAGTGTTGTCGTGCTTGGATTTGAAGTCCTTGAGCTCATCATCGGCCCAGTTTCGGTCCACATCCACGTACATGTGAATGCGGTCGTTCTCCTCCCGCAGTTTCTCCACGTCGCGGCGCGCGTCGCGCAGCGAGCCCTCATCCACGTCGACGTCGACAAAGATCGGCGTCCGCTCTATGTCGGCGACGAGTTGTGCGTACTCGGCCCACGCTTCGTTGGTGTTGAGGTGGACGTCAATGTTAACCTTGCGACCGTCCATCCGGTCGATGCGCTTCTCCGCAAGGGTTAATTCGCGGTCGTCGACCTGTAGTTCGACTTCTAGTTGGCTGGCTTCTTTCTTGGCTTTTGCCATGATAGCGCGCAGCTCTGTGTGAAAATGCTTAGCATTGGGAAAGATGCGGACGGCACCTTCACCCACGACAAAAGCCATGTGTTCTCCTTTAAAAAGCAAAAAGACCGTCGTAAGACGGTCTTTAATCTAAAACCCCATCTGTTCAAGGAGGCCGTGGGCTTTCTTCTCCTCGAAGGAGTCAAGCCTCTCTTTAACCATCCGCTCCCTGGCGGTAATTGGTCTGTTTCTCCGCTCGAACTTTCTACTGTCGCTCTTCTTCGACAGCATCCCGACAATCGTGAATCGGAGGGCATCGATGCTGTCAGCAATCTGCGTCAACATCTCGATCTCGTGGGTCCAACCCTCCGGGGACACTTCTCCGACAGCGGCGTCCCTGTCGTCCTCCAGCATCCGCTTCAGGTCCAGCTCGGACAAGCTGGCTGCGTACTTCCTGGCCTCATCCTCGTCACTGGTGATTGCCGTCTTGAATTTTAGGTGGGCCGGAAGCTGCAGAATCAGCGAATACAGTATGTCGAAGCTGCTGAGTGGGGGGATGTAGTCCACTAAATCCGCTCCGTAGTAGACACGAAAATCATGGAGCAGTTCGTTGGCGTACTTGTCAACTAGGTCCGAGATTGCTCGGATTTTCCCAAACCACCCTCAACACCCCAGAAGTTCCACATGTCTTCAGTAAGCGCGGCGAAAAACTCAAACTGTTGATGGGTGGAGTCAATTTCCTCCATGAGGCGGCGGTAACCGGCCTGGTCGTCCGCCATGAAGTTGCGGAGCATCACCGTCGGGCTGGCCTCCGGGTTTTCCATCGACAGGGCGACCTTGATACCATCCGGGTAGGGTATTTTGATTTCGGTGCCGTCGCTCAATGTGAGCACATACGGTTCGCGGGTTTTAACTCGTGAACGCTTAACTCGGCGCTCCGCCTCTTGTGCGAGGCTTTCGAAAGATACAGCCATTTACGTCTCCTATGCTGCAATGTAGGCCGCGGAAAACTCGATCCCGCGGTAGGTGTATTCCGAGACCGAACCGGTGATTCGGCCTCCTGTTCCAATGTTAACCCAGCCCCCAGAAGCCACTCTTCCTCCTCCGTAGGCTTCCCACACCCAAGCCGCATGGACGTGTATGTCCGCCATCGGACGGGCCCACTGCGGGGTGTTGATCCCCTCCAGGTCGGATGTTTTGACGCTGTTGGATACGGTAGTCACAAAAACCATGTCACCGCGGCGCATGAACCGGACACCGTTGATAGTTTGGTCCTGCCGGACCTGCTGCTGCCCCTGCTTGGCTTCCTGGATTTTGCGCTCAAGGTCCGCGTCCTTGGCGTTAAAGCCGTTGATGATCATTTCCATCTGACGCTTGTTGACGGCGTCATCCGGCTCGGAAGCATCCCCAACCCGCAAACGGCCTCCAGCGTAGCGCTGTGCCGCTGTGTTGTCGGTTACGGCTGCTGACACCATGTTTTTCGGCATGGCGGCATCCGCCACGGCACGCGCGTCGCTGGCTGCCTTCTTTGCCTCCTCGACGCGGGCTTTCACGTCTCCGAGGGTCTTGTACCCCTCCGGCGGATTAACAAAAACTTTTTTGACCTCATTGGTAAGGGTTTGTGCGGCGGCGTTGACGGCGGCATTAACCCGGTCTTGGATGCGCTTCATCTCCGCCAGATTGCCGTCTGTTTTGCGTATCTCAGCTGCCGCGGCCTCCGTGGCTGCCTTCTTTGCTGCTTCGACCGCTGCCGCGACTTTCTTCTCCGAGTCCGCGAGGTTGCGGGAAGCCGTGGTCGCTGTATTAGCCAGGTCGCGTTTCGCGGCTTCAAAAGTGTTACCGAAGTCGCGCATCTTCTGCGCGGTGGCTCGCTCAAAGTTTTCCGAAGCTTGACGAGCAGAACGTGCGGACGCATCAATACTGGTTGTCGCGTTGTTGGCCGCGTCGACGATCTGCTTGTTCAACGCCAGGGACTCCTTGGCGTCAACAATAATCCGGTAGTTTTGGTCCCACCAGTCCATGATTGATGTGAAGGCGCGACTCGCTTCATCCCTGCGCTGAGCATCCTGGATGAGACGGTCCACCTCTTGGCTCTGGGCCTTGATCACCTGGTCGAGGAGAACCTTTTGCTCGGAGATGGAACCAATGCGCTCTAAGGCTTTAATGAGGTCGCGCTTGTCACCAATGACTTCGGACACGTCGGCCCGGAAGTCGGACAGGGACCAACCCTCGTCAGGGCGTGCGGCAGCCTCCAGCGCTTCGACTCGCTTCTCTAAACTCATGGTCCTCCTCAACCCGATTCTGCTCTTATTCTACCCGGTCAGCGGAACAGAGGTTTTCCACTCCTGCACCTGGTCAGTTTCAACCTGGCCCTTGAATGGTTCCTTGAGGAAATCCTCACGGTCGACGGCGTTGCCGTAAACCTGATTGAATCCGTGGTTTTGGCCTTGAACCTTGATGAAGTGGTGGAGAATCTTCGCGCGACCAGCGTAAACGTTGTTGGCCACAACGCAGCGCTTGGCCTTTGCGAAACGCACCACCGCGTACTCGAAGGTGCCCCGGTCGGGCCGCTTCTCGTTCTCCAGCGCAAGGTCGTAGAACAGGTTGCCGATGACACGGGTACCGACGGCAGCCTGGAAATCCGCGTCGTCGGAGCCAACCGACACACCGAAGTTCCACCCCTGGTACACGGTGTTGCCTTCGAACAGGCATCCGCTTCCCGAGAGGGAGGTGCCGTTGTCGAACGACCACAGGTGATTGCCGCGGACAATGATGTTGTCGCAGCCCTTCGTGAAACCGATCGGTTCGAAAGCCGTGGTGGATTCAGCCGTGCCGATGGATGAGCCTTCGATGCTGACACGACTTGGACCAGCTCCTGCTGCGGCGTCAAACACACCGCCGACACCCATTCCGCCCTTCACGCCTTTGATGCGCAGACCGAACATGGAAACATCGTTGACGTTGCCCTTCAGTTGGATACCAAAACCAGTGGTCTTGTCAGCAAGGCCAGCCCCGTCAATATCGATGTCACGGAAACGGATGCTGGAGCCGTCCAACCCCTTCGGGTTGTCTTTAACCGCTGCGGACTGGTGCAGGATGCCGTTAGCTCCCGCGTTGGTGATCAGCAGATCAATGTAGTCCATCAGCATGGCGTTCGACACCTGGAATGCGTTGCGCTCCGGGTCTCCGCTCTTCCAGTCCATGTTGACCGCAAAGCCCTGCAGGGTGGAGCGGTGGCTGTTGGAGCCGGAGGTCACGAGGAACGGAACCTGCGTTGCCGACTTGTCATAGTCCAGCTGCGTCAGGTTGCGGCCTGCACCAATAATCTTCTTCCCGGCGATCTTGTCCATCGTAACGGTCTTGATCTTGTGCTTGCCGGACGGAATCTTGATGGTGTGAATGTTGGGGGCATTCACAGCCTTCTGCAGGTTGGCGGTAATATCCCCGCCAACAACCTCGCCGAGCGCCGAGTCATGAACCCAGATTGCCCCAGGGTCACCGGTGGCAATGACCTGCTCAACTGGTTCCTCTTGGCGGCGGCACCAGCGGAACTGCATGGCGCGGTACTTCTCGCTAGGCACGGAATCCCAAGGGTTGTTGTCCTGGTTTTCGCTACCCTCAACGCCGCTGAACGTATCATCGGTCGCATAGAAGAAACCGACATTGCTCTTGTCGGCTTTCTCTAGCACCTTACGCATCTGGTCCACGGACTCCAGGTTGTGGATTGTGTGGATGAAACGCAGAGGCGATTCCGCGCGGTAGTGGTCGGGGGTGACCGGTGCGGCGGCATCATCCAGGTACGCGGAGGCGGCCTTTTCGAACGACATGAGGATGTCGGCGCACTCCAAGATTTCAGGCTTGGTGTTGGTGCCGGGGTTTCCTACAACCAGGAAGCCTTTACCGAACTCGGCTTTGATCTTCTTGTACAAGTCTTTGTACTGGTCGATCAGGGCAGCCTCAGACGGGGCCCAGCCGTTAATCATCTCGTCCAGGAAAACACCCTCAAGCTTGTAGGCTTCCTGATACTTACGGATTTCGGCCAGGACATCGTCGACGGGCTTGGTGCCCTTGATGGTGCGAACGTAGCCGACGCCGGGAACGTTTTTGTTCTTCAGCTGCGTCGTCAGGTCGGTGAAGTCAGGCTCAACCTTGTCGCCGAATCCGCTTCGAGGGTTGATGATGACGAAGCCAATGATGTCGAGGTTGCCGAAGATATAGTCCCACTTAGAACCGGGCTGGCGTTGGTCGGCCCACCAGTAGGTGACGGGGCACCAGTAGCGCTTACCCGGATTGAACCAGCGGAACGGGTCTTCTGGAGAGGTGTCTCCAGTCGGTTCTCCCCCGCCTTCTTCGGCTAGCTTCGACTTGATGGCGGCGTCGACGATTTCACGAATCTTCGCCTCGTCGACAGGGGCCACTGGGGCCGCTGGGGTGCCGTCTCCTGAAGGAGTCGGGGCTGCCTTAGCCAGTTCAGCTTTGACCAGGTTTTCGACTGTGGTGTTGAAGTCAGCTGGTAGTTCAGCCGGGGGCAGATGCGAAATCCGCTCCTGCACGGCCTTGGTTACCGCTGCGGCAAGAGAGTCCTCTTGGACGGCGACCGGGTTGGCCTCTAGGTAGCTGCGCACAGCTGGTGCAATGTCCTCGGCTGTGGGCTTAGCAGGGGCTGCGATGCCCTCTATCTTCTTGTCCAGTTCGGCCTGCTTGGCCTGCACGCCGGTGACGGATTCCGCGGCGGCCTGCGCCAGGGTGTGTGCGCCGCTGATTCCTTGCTCCATATGCGTGAAGCGCGCGGCTGATGCGGGGTGTTGGGTTGAGTTGTCTTTCCACTCCTGTGGGGTGTAAGCCAATTTGGGTATCTCCTAAAGGTATGATTTACGGTGACGTGACCGCATTCGGGGATGTAACAGCGTTGGGGCTGGTCACGCGTAAAACGTTCGCAGCCCCAGGTGTTACGGCTGGTGGGATAACCGGGGGAGACGTTACTCCAGTTACCCCACCACGAAACCCATGTCAGCGGCCAGGGCTTTCCAGCCCTCACCACCGAACACGTGTTTGACGGCGTAGTCGAGCTCGTCGTCACGGGAAGCCTTCAAGGTCACTGAGTAGGAAATCTCGGAATCCGCGGACCAGGCGTTCTCCTGAACTTCGGACACGATAGCCTTCGGCATGACCTTGATGATGTAGATCGGAAGATCGTTGTACGAGTCCTCGGCGATGTACAGCATACGGCGGTAGCGCGCCTTCGGGATGTTGTCCTGGGTGAAGGACAGCTCCGAGTTGGCTCCAATCTTTGCCTTGGAGAGGTCCACGTTGTAGTAGAACTCAAGGGAGCCCTTGGAGGTTTCCTGCATGACGAACGCCGCGGACGTAACGTCTTTAGTGAAGTCAGTGCGGGTCGGCTCCTGAGCACCAAACGACTCGACGTCGGACTGCTCGGTCTCACGGGAGAAGTTAATGCCCGAGGACTTCTGCAGCCAGCCGAGAGAGAAGTAGCCCATATTGCGGAAGTTCACCAGTTTGGCGTCATCCGTGAAGAAGACTTCCGGCACGGGAACCGTCATGGGGGCGAACAGAACAACGCCGCCGAGGGCCTTGCGAATCAGCTTACCCTTGGCCTGACGCAGGGAATCCAGGTCGGTGGAACCCGCTGCGGCTGGGTTCTGGGTCTGGGTGATGTCCTCAACCTTGTAGTTTTCGCCAGAAGCCTTACCCTGGACGTTGGCGTCGTCAACGGTAAGAGTTGCGGCCTTCACCACAATGGTGAATGGACCACCGGTGCTGCCACGAACAGTGGCCTCTTCCTCGCCGGAGACGGCACGGATCGCAGCCTGGATTGTGCTGGCGGAACCCGGAGCCGAAATGGCGCCGGTGGCTGTACCACCAACATTAAGGGTGAAAGAACCTGACAGACTGCCTGCAGGCAGTGTCAGCTTAAAAGTTGCCATACTTGGCTCCTCCTAGTACTAGTTATGCCCAGCGAACACGGGCATGGAGTTCAAAAGCCTTCTCCACCTCGAAATCATCATCGAGGCGAGTGGCTTGCTGCTCAGCGCCGGAGATTTCGCGAGCGTTGTCCACGTAGAACCCAGCCCAACTATGCCTCGGCGCGGCAAGTATTCTTTTCGTCGCCTCCCCAGCCAGCCACATAGCCCTGGAACGGTCCTTCGCAATGAACGACAACTCAACACTGGAGATGTCGGTGAAGGAGTCCGTCAGGTAGCCTGCGTCCCTGTGTAGGAGGATGTAGTCGAAGTCTTTAATTTTGTAGCGACGCTTCGCGGTGGTCATGTTCTCGAAGCGGTCGAAAGCTTTTTCCCTTGAAGTGCCTATTTGTTTCGGGCCAACCAGGTCTTCCAGGATGGCCGCCACAATGCGCTCCCAGTCGGGAATGGTATAGTCATCCAACTGCCTCTACCTCCCTCATGGCTTTACTTAGAGCCTTAGCTCGCTTCTCCTTGGCAATGAGCGCTGGCCAGAAACGCTCCGGGTTTGTCGAGTAAATCTCAAACGTGGCACGGTCAACCTGAATGCCACCAGGGATGACCTTTCGCACCCGCAGGGTGTCCCGCAGCCGTTGGTCCCGCTCTCCGTCGTGGCGCTCGCCTATTGCTTTCTTCAGGGCTTTCTTCGTGGCCCATGCTTTACGGAACAATTCCGCACGGAGGGCCGGGCTGTTCAATAGCAACTGCCCCATGCCGTAGAAGTCGGAGAAGTACAGAACACCTGGACGCCGACCGGAGGCTTGCCTGTCTAGGCGTTTCTGGTTGAAGGAGTCGTTGATTTTGGTTACGTCATACCTAGGTGTAGTCGACATGCTTCACCTCCACCCTCGCCAGGAAAACCTCTTTACCGCCGACAACGTGCGTCCACGGCGACACATAGTCGTTGTGCGCTTCACCCTCGACAATGTAAACCTGCTGCGACCCGTCATAAGCAGTGAAAACAACCAGATCATCCGTGCGAATGTCGTCGGTTGGATCGCAGTACATGGTTTTACCGTCGTAGGTTCCGCGGTTGTTGGCCTGCGTCGTTGTCAAATCTTGAGTTGTACGCGGCGCCACCACGGCGCCGTAAATCTTGTGGTGGAACTCGGAACCCGCCAGGGCACCGGCGACGTACTCCTGGTCGCCGAAATCATCCTGGTCGTAGTCCTGAAACTGGTTTCGTTTGCGCCGCCAGATTTCGACGTCACCGGAGAAACCAGCCCTGAAAGCAATAGAGCTCATCGGTACCCCCTCCATCCGCGTCGGGGTTTAGCCACCCGCGCGTAGGGGGTTTTCATGCGGGCCGACAAGGTTTTAGTCTTGTTGTAGCCCTGTAGCAGCAGAGCAATCTGCTCTAGTTCTTCCCGACTGAACCAGGCTTTACCGGGGTCTTCACTGTCGTAGCGACTATAGGCGAATGGCCCCATCGTCTCGGACGAGAAGCCGTCCGGGTTTTGCGCGATTTTGCGCGCGGCGTTGGTGACCGCTGCCTCGACGAAAAGACGCAAGGGAGCATCCTCCGGCGAGGCGTCAAAAGCTGGCTTCAGCGTCGGGAAGCGACCAGAAAGCCAGGCGGAAATCATCTCCAGATACGCCTGAAGTTGGGCTAGGCGTTTACCCTCGACCGTGCCTTTGGTCACGAACAACGCCACCCGCTCGGCAGGGACATAGGTAAACGCCAATTAACTAGCCTTCCTCAGACTCATCCGCACCAAGCTGGCTGGCCAACTCAGGGATGGATTCGATTACTTCTTCGATGATTTCGTCGCGGCTCATGCTGGCCGGGATGACGAGACCCTTGGATTCCGCGAAGTTCTTCCACGTTGCTTTAGCGGCGTTGCGCTTCGGAACTTCCAGTTCAGCCTCCGGCTGTGCCTCCGGCTCAGGGGTGCCCTGGGGCAGGTCCGCTGGGCCAGTCTGGGCTACAACAGGCTCGCGCTCTGGGGTCTCTGTAAACAGGTGGTCACCCAGCATCGGAACGGCCCAGTCGGGGGCATCCGTGCCCGCCATGAGGCACACTAGTTCGCCCACCGCGCTGGCCTGGCGGACCACCGTGTTGTGCAGGAGGGTTTTCGCCAATTAGATCACCTTGGCTTTGAGGGTGAGGTTCGGACGGAAGACCACAGGCAACGCAATCGCGTCGGCCTGAATCTCCAGGTTCTTCCAGTTGCCGCGCTCAATGACGCCAGCGACAATGCCCGGCAGATCGCCTTCGTGTTCGAAGCCACCAGAGTAGTGAGTGAATCCGCTCATCTGGGAGGACATGGTCTGGCCCCACAGGGTCTTACCCAGCGCAGAGGAGCCGGGAGTGTCGGCTTTGCCTTCCTTGCTGGTGAAGATGATGCTGTCCAGGGGAAGAAGATTCTTCACCTCAACCTGGCCGTTGCTCAGGTTGTTTTGGCGATACTTGCGGACAGGGGTGATGCGAACCTCGGGGAGGTCGAACATGCTTGCCATTGTGGCAGCCAGGGTGGATTCGTTGATGCGACCCATCGAAGCGTCGGTGAGGGCAACGACGAACTGGTTCTGGTTGTACTTGGCCTGCTTAATGACCACAGGATGACGCATCAGCTTACGGGCAACACCTTCAGGAATCCACACCAGCTCAGGCTTTTTGCGGTTCTCCTCGCGGTAGAGGTCAACCAGGGAAGCCATGTACTCCAGCGGATCGGAAGTGTCATCCGACCACAGCTTCGGGGCCGTGGTGGTGAACTCGGCTTTGCGACCAAAGTCGATTTCCTCGGTGCCCGCGTTCAGCATCTGCAGCTGAATCTTGCCGTCGGCGATGGCCTGGCCACGCAGAACATCCATTGTCGCAGCGATAGCGCGGGTTGCTTCACGCACAAGGTTCTCTGCCTTGGCGTTCAGGGCATCGGTGGTGTCGCGCTGTGCCTTGAGAAGGGTTTTTTCGTCCAGGACGTAGTTGCGACCCAGGGGCTGAATCTCGCCGCGAGCGGTCTGACGGCCACCCTTGGTGGCGGACGTCAGGTTACCGTCGAACGTGCGGAAATCCGCAATGACCAGCTCGTCCGGCTCACCGTAGTCGACCTCGAACTCCAGGTCTTGGGTGAACTCGGAAGGCAGCAGGGCAGCTAGTTCCGCTTCTTTGGTTTCGTACAGGGCGTGCTCGGTACGCGCGATGGTGGTTAGGCGCTCGGGGGTGAGCGCGTCGCGTGTTACTTCTTTGAGATCACGAATCATTTAAGCCTCGTTTCCTTTAACCAGGGTGATGTTGCTGTTGACTGCAAGGTCGGCTTCTGTGACCTTGATCGGGAGGTAGATCGCGTAGACGATACCGGAGACAACGACACCGGAGTAGTAGTGGTTAAAGAACTCTTCGCTCTGCAAGTCGCGGGTCTCGCCGGGGGAAATAACAAAGCCGTCGACCTTTTTACCAGCACCCTTGGCGGTGTCAGTGAAAAGCTTGTAGTTGTCGCCGTCCTTGTACACGGGGATGCCGGACTTGATCCAGCGGCCCACCTTGTGGGGGCCGTCTTTCTTCAGGTCTTCGTCAATCAGGATGCGTCCGTTGAGGGAGTTGTTGACAGTGTCAATGTTCCCCATCCATCGACGATCCTCAATTGACGGTAGTTTAGGGTCTACACGCAACCCTTTACGGGAGGGGATAGTCGCCAAAATATGCTCCTATGATGGTAGGTACTTGCCGATCCCGCTCGGGGCCGACGTGCTGGCGGGCTTACTCTTCTTCGGAGGCGTCTTGGTTGCCACGGCCTTGAAGGCCAAAATTAGCTTTTCAATCGTCTCCTGGGACAGGTCGCCCTCTTCACTCGTGATTTTACCCCAGTCAAGAAAATCCCCTACAGCCTCAAAGGTGTCTTTGTCAAGCCCAGCGGAAGCAAAACTGTGTTTAACCTGCTCACGAGCCAACTTCTGACGTTCCTTGCGGAGCTTTTCCTCGGCTTCCGCGAGGGCTTTCGCCGCCTCGTCGTCCTTGCCTTCTTCAGCAGGCTCTGGGGCTGCTGGATTTTCAACTGTCTTGGTCGGGGTTTTGGGAGTCGGTGTGGTGGGAGCTGGGGTCGCCTGAGTCTCTTCCTTTTGGGCTTCTTCTGCGTGCGCTGCAGCCGTAGCTAGGGCTGTTGTGGCTTCCTCTTTGGCGTCTTCCTTGATCGCCGCCGCCAAAAGCGACACAAGCTTGTCAAGCGATGATTGGTTGGCCATTTAAACGTCTCCTATGGTCCAAATTCGATAGCTTCTAAGGAGGCTTTCTCGTTAACGTTGACAAGCGAACGGCCATACTCAGGGTGATCAATTACCTTGTACCGGCTCCGCTTCAAGTCGAACCCGCGAGTGGAGCCTGCCGCCTCGTTGTAGAAAACCTCCAAGTCTTCCATATTGATTAGATTACCAGGATCGAAAAGCTGGTCCCCGACCTTGTAAACCTCCGCCACCTCGCAGTTGCAGAGGTTATGGATCGGCATCAGGTCGCCATGCGAGTACATATTAGTGCTGGCGACAATACACAGGCCGCACGACTGGCCGGACTCGGACAGCTCCGGGTGCACAATACGACGGTAGCCCACCACCTTCGACTTTGGTAGCTTGTCCATTGCTACGTGGTGCGTGTTGCGTGACGCGGACTGGATGTCGTGCGACACCATGCGCTCTGCGCGCTCCTCCACCTTCTGCTCGGCGTAGCGTTCAATGACGCGGTCCACCTCCGCTGGTGTGAGGGTAACCAGCGCCTGTGGCTCCTCTACCGGCCTAGCCCCGGCGGAATCCTTATCGGTTCCCCGAACATTTTCATCGACATCCCGCCCTCCGCCAGCGGACTCGTCCACGGCTGGCTCCACGGTGCCAAGGGCCGCTCCGCCTCGCGGAGCAACCTTAACTGGCGTCGACGTGCGCGGTCTTTTTGGGTTTTCTCGGCCCTCTGTTTTGCGGGCTTCTTGCTCTGCTTTGGCGAAGGCTTTCTTCCACGTTTCATCATAATTCCCATCAGGTTCAACCGCGTCCTCGGAAATCCGCTCCGGTCGAGCGATCGGCAACAACCCCTGCGTCTCAAACTCCTCAACAAGGGTTTTGATCGGCGCGGAGTCTGGTTTCAGTTCGCGGTTCTTCTTGTATTCGTTGGCCAGCCGCTCGTAGGCATCTTCGAGGCTGCTTCCTCGGGTGGACCTTACCTCCGGGGGATACTCGCTCTCATCCGGTACGGAGCCGGGCAGTGGAACACCCATGATGGCAGAGCGCTCACGAACCCCGGCCCACGTCACAATCTGCGACTGCCGGATACCCATGCGCACAATGGTGGCGGCCTGCCGGGCAAACAGTTTCACTCCTGCTTCGGTCGTGAAGTCCGCGGCGCGCAGGAGCGCCACAACCTGCATGGTGACGGCGTCAGTGAGAGCCTTCTTGCCTGCCGCGACAGCAGTCACGATCCCGGCAATTTTGGCGATGTTGGCCTGCTCGACCTGCGCAGGGGTTAATTCTTGGCCAGGGATAGTGATCGGGTAGTCGTAGACCGAACGGGCCGGAGGCAGGGTCTGTGCTGTTACCGGCATTACTCGGCCCCCGCCTCAGCCTTACCGGCTAGCTGGTCTTGCTGCTTCTGCGACTCCGACTTGGCCGGTGTTAGGTTCGTAGCTTGGGTTGCTTTGGCCTTGGCCAGCGGGGTCATAGTGCCAATGGCGGAGGTAAGGGTTTGCGACAGCATCTCCTCAATCCGCTCGTTCTCTGCGCGGCGAATCTCGCTTGGTGTCATGAACGCACCCTCACGTAGCGCCGTGCGCAGGGACACGCCCGCACCAACAAGGGAGGTGACTGCGGCGGTTTTCTCCGCTAGGGTGTAGGTTTGGATCGGACCCCAAATGACCTCTAGAGAGTCCTCCTCTGCACGGTCCTTTTCGCCGTTGACCCCCAATAGGATTGAAATGTGGCGCTTCCATGCGGCCCCGAACCGACGTCGTCGATCCTCGACTTTGGCGATGCTGTTTTCCTTCTGCGCGTTGGCACCCTGCGCGGACTGGTTGAGGCTATCCGAGAAGTACGACATTGGCGTATAGGTCACTGACGCCAAATCCTGGATGTCCTTGGACACCGAGTTTAGAATCTCCTGAAAACTCGTTGGGGAGGACTCCCAAATCTCAGCTCCCTCCGGTAGCATCCATAGTGCGGCGGGGCTGGCTTCAAACATGTCCGAGTAGTCGATCTCCTGGCCGAACTCGTCTCGACGGCGGAAGTTACCCTTAACTCCGCGCTGGCGGAACGCCTGCATGGTTGCGATAACTGTGCGCTGCAGGGTCATGTGGTTGATGCGGTCGATGATCGAAAAATGATCCTCGAACTCGTTTTTTCCGTCCTTGTTGGTGATGGCCGTCACCGGCACCCGCTCTTGGTCGACGATGCGCTCCTTCCACCACACCCAGTCCTGCATGATGCCATACCGGTTGAAAGGAACCTCGGAGTCGTACTGGGTGAGACGCAGCGAGAACCCCCTGGCCACCTGTGATTGTTGTTGCTTGTCGTCGAATTCGCGGGTCGCCACGAACATGTGGCAGCGACCGGTAGCCTCGCCGGTGTCCTCGTCGGTTTCACGCACGAACAGGTTAAGCACATCCCGCGACAGCACACGGTCGCGCAGGAGTACTACGGCAGCGACAGGCTCGCCGAACACGTCGGTCATGACGGCTGCATTCGACGGCGGCAGAACTTTCTGGCGCTTGGAGCCGGGGTCAACATAAAGGTAGGCGCTGCGGTACGCGCAGGCCAGGGTCATGGCCTCCTGGGCCTTAATTCCCATCGCATCCCGCTCGAACAGGCGTTCAACAACCTCGTCGCCGGTCTCGCCGGAAGACAGCGCAGAGCGGAAGCCAAGGATACCGAGGCGGTCCGTGGTGGCGGAAACAATCAGCTTAGCCCAGTTGGTTTGGCTGATTTCACGCAGTTCCTGTAGCCCCTCGAACTGCTTCTCTTCCTCCGGTTCGTACTCGGTGCCCACCGGATCGCCGGACATATAGGACTCCGCCTGCTCAATGAAATCCCAGCGCTGCTTAATCTCATTGAGTAGCGAATAGGCGTAGTAGTCCGGGTGGGTTACATCGTCTGTGTTTTCAATGTCGTCGCCGGGTTTAATCGCAAACAATGGCGCTCCTACCTAAGTCGTTGCGGGGCGTCGTAGAACTCCCCAGGGTCTTCCTTCTGCTCCGCACCCTTCGCCAGTGCGTGCATCCGCGCGGCCCAGCTGAGAACCGCGGCCATTGCGGCGTCGTATTTTCGTTTCTTGTTCAGTTTAACAAGCCGGTACTTTTGCAGTCCCTCGTCGTCATACTGCGAAAGCATGTTTTTCCCGGCGTTGCCGACGTGCCTCACCAAATCAGGGTTACCGTCGTGAGCAAGGTCACCTGACTCAATCGCCTCGTTGTAGGCTCGGAGTGCATAGTACATAGGGTTGATGTTTTTGGTGTACCAAGAAATAACCCGCCCCTCCCAACGACCAGCCCAGATGGAGATTTGCTCCTGCCAGTACGGCGGGTCGCAGAACGCGAACTCGACGCGGTAATCCTCGAAAATCGAGGTCATCACCTCGTCCACCTCGGAAACCGGCACCTCCCAGCCTTGGCCATCCAAGTCCTCCTCATCAGGCCGCTCCCATAGACCGGCCAGAACTTGAATTCCCGTGTCGATTTCGGTGACCACAATCGCGGTGGAGTCTTCACGGCGTGCGCCGTCGAAACCAACCACAACCTGGCTGCCGGGTCGGATGCGTAGAGTCGGGTCACCGAGGGCCCGGAACTTTTGCACATCGAAGGCGGTTTGTGCAGACTGTACCCAACGGTTACACCACACGCGCTCCAGATAGGAGCGGTCGGCACCCGCCTCATCCCACATGGCGGCGGTCGGAATTGGGTCGCGGAACCCAAAAACCTCCTCGCCGGAAGCCTCCTTCAACGCGCGCAGGCGATCACCCATAGTGTCGAACTTGGCGTTCGCATCGCTGGTTTGCCGGTGGTAAAAGAACGTGCGGGCCTCATCCGATTTAACCTTACCGGCGGCCATGCGCAGACCCTGCTGGTACTGGTCACGCGCAATAGACGGCTCGGCGGGGTCACCGGCGGTGGTACAAGTCAACTGCCAGGCGTCGTCCATTTTACGCTTCGGCAGGTTGTTTTTCATCGTGGCATACGACTTGCGGTGCCGGTCCTCATACAGGCGGTGAGGTTCGTCAATGCACTGAAAAGTCGGCTTCTTACCGTCCAGCGCGTTCGGGTTGGGTGCGACAGGAAGGATACGCGAGTCCGCTTCGCCTTGGATTTGAATCCGCTCGTTTGTTACGTCAAACAGACCAGCATCGTCAATGAGGCTGGCGATTTCTTTCGCCGCACCGTAGGCCAGGTCGTCCAACATGTCCTTTGTCGGCGCCAACATGGGAATGTACGGCGACACGACGGATCGGCCAGGCGCGAGTCCGCCGGGTGCTTTCGGATCGTAGCCGTTGAAACGGATCGGCGCGTCCGGGTGTAGTTCCACCAACGCAATCAGCGCCATGAACTCGGTCTTGGCGGCACCCTTAGGAAGGGAGACATTGACCTCTGTGAAGTGGCGGCGACCGGACATGTCCATGTCGATGTCCCCGAACTTCAGGTGGTAACCGTCGGGAAAATGCTCGTAAGCGCGCATCAACAGGTAGCGGAAGTCGTCACGAACCTTGTACGGCTCACCCTTGAGTGGACCTGGGCCGTAGACAAACCTGTCCTCCAGGAACTCGATAATCTGCGGTCCAAGCGACGGCCAAATGTCCAGGGTGCCGTCCGGCAGCGTCTCAAGCTGCGGCACAATAATTTCCATCTAAACCCCGAAACCACCCCTGCGCATCCGCGAGCGCTTCCGGCTGCGGGCCGACCGGTGAAAATCATTTGGGTCATCAGCTGCGGAATTGTATTCGCGGGTTTTGGCGGAATGATGCATGAAACACAAAAGCTGCAGGTTACTGATTAGGTTTGCCTGCCAGCGCTCGTGCGGCTGGAATTCCGCCAGCTCAACAACATGGTCGACCTCGGTACCAGGCTCCCCGCACACAGCACAACGACCGCCATACAGGTCGATCACCTGCCGTCGAATGGCCGCTGTGAAATCACCTTGTCGACGCTTAACCTGATGTTCCGCGCAGCGCGATTTCCCCGGCAGGGCTGCGTTAGTGCAGGCCCGATACCGGGGCTCCTCAGTAAACCACGAACAAAACCGCATTTAGCGCTTCTTAGCTCGCGACCCCGTCTTGGCGGAAGAGGATTTCTTCTGGCCGCCTTTCTGACCCCAGGTCTTTTTCTTCTGCGCACGAGCTACCGCGTTTTTCGGCTCGAAGTTGTGCCCCCATTTGCCGCCGCCGAGGCCGTTGCCTTTTGTGCGGGTGGTTAGTCGTCGTGATTTTCGTCCTGCTTTGGCCATAGAAAAACTCCTAGATAGTGGTTACATCCATTCTATCTAGGAGTTGGAATTACCAGCCCTCGGGGAAGAACTGGGTTAGGTTTGGCGGCTCATAGTGAGGGCCTTTACCGACTTTCCCACCAGGGAGAACCTTGTTGTCGATGAGTTTGGTCTGGTTGCTGCGTACAATCTCCCAAAACGCTGGCTCCACCTTGTCGGTGAGACCGGCCTTGGCGGCCAGCCCGAAAAGAGTGAACAGCACATCGGCGATGCCGTCGAGGAGTTCAACCCGGTCATCCTCCAGGCTCATCGCGGCCAGCTCAACCTCGTTGACTTCCTCACGCAGGAAATCCACGGCCTGGCGGCAGTGTGGGAGTTCATCCCATTTTAGGTTGTAGGGGTCGAGTTGACCAGCCTGGGTATTCCACCGTTCCACAGCACGAACCGCGCTCGTGAGGTCTGGGCCCCGTCTTCCTTCCTTCTCGTTAGGCAAGGCGGGCTCAGGAGAGTCTTTTTCGCCGGAGGACGCAGAGGAATGCTCGACGCCAAGGAACTTGGAAAGCTTCTTGTTGACTGCAACAGGCCCGTCGTCGGTAATGACGGTGACAACATGCTCTGCCTTCTCCGGGTCCGTGAGGCTCACGGCAACTAGAACCGTGTCCGCGTGCAGGACCCTCTTAAGCGCCTTGGCTCCCTTCTCCTCTGTCACTGGATGATAGAGCCTGTTCGTGACTGTAATGGTCGGTTTGCCGAATGATTCGGCCTCCTTGCTTCGACCGAAAACCCACCTACTAGGGTCCCCAAGCCACATAAGAATGGCCTTCTTGTCGTTGTGGCGCATGTTCATGAGCTCGGTCATGTTGACCTCGTCTGGGTGGGTCTCCGTCATGACTTTTTCAGCTAACTCGCCGAAAACCTCCGGGCAAACTTCGTTCAGGCGGAGGAGAATACCGCGCGCCACCGCCTGGAATTCCGCGTCGACGTCCGGCTGGGTGCGGCGCGTCAGCACTTCTAGCCAGGCGCGGAAGTTACCGGAAACAACCATCGACACTGAGGTCGAGTTAGGCAGGATCGAGCGGGCAGCTTCCTTGGCTTTCTTGCCGGTTACACCCTTCCGCTCCAGAGCTTCCTTAGTGCGACGGTAGGCTTCACGAATCTCGGCTTCCACTTCGAAAATACCTGTCTCAACCAGCTCCTCGTCAGTCAGAACCTCTAGGGCAGGCGGCAAAACAAACTCGGCATTCTCGGAGTCCACGAACCGCTGTGATTCCACAGAAAACGACAGGTGGCGGTGCCGGGTGATCTCCGCCAGGAACGCGCGGGTAACACCCTCCAACAGGAACGACGCGGACGCGTGCTCCAGGATACTGTAGTGCTTCTTGTCGTGCACCGTGGAGTGGATGTACTTTTCTGGCGTGTTGGTTGCCTCGTTGGGCCGATGGAAGCTCTGATAGCAGTTGCGTCCCGCGAACTCAATTAGTGAGGCCGCCTGGGTTTCGCCTCCAACCGCTGGCATCTTCTTCTGCAGGAGTTCCCGGAAAACCGAAGATAAACCGGTGCTGGCGATCAGGGTTACTTTAGGCATTTCCTTCTCCTTCAATGAACTCAGCAAGCACTTCGTCGTCCGAGGCGTCGATGATTCGATTCGGGTCAATATCACCAAGCCCCTGAGCCTGCAGCATCTGCTGACCAATGATCGCCAAGGTCGATCCGAGACCAATCTGGTCCTCAAATCCAACAGAGTGAGCGGCAAGGCTGTCCGAATCTGGTTCATCGCCCTGCGTCATGACAATGAGGGCTACCGCGATTTTCTCTTTGCCGGTCTCCGCTTTGATTTGGGCGTGCACACCCCGTGTGATTTCCTCTAGGCTCATCGCCTTAGTCCTTTCTTGACTTCTCGATAAGGTCGTATTCTTCATCGGCCAGGCGAACAAGCATCACAACCGCTGTTCCCCGCAAGGCAAGTAGGCGTCCAATTTCGGCTTGCCGTTGCCGCGCTTCCGGGCATTTCCTGGCCTTCGCTAGGTCATCTTTCCAGTTTTTCTCCTCGTAGTCAAGCGTGGCGAAGAAAACCCCTTTCGGCGGGCCGCCTTGAACCTCTTCCGGCTCCTCAAGCTCCTCTGGTTTGAAGAACCACTCACCGAGCTCCTTGTCTAGGACCGCGGCCTGGGTTTCAGTAACCCGGACAACCGCTTCGAGTTCTTCCCGGTCGAGTTTCTTCAGTTGTTCGTCTGTGACCTGCAACGGATCAAAAGCCGTGGTCATTCAAATCCCTCCTCAACCAGCATCTGCCCCTTCATGACGAGCGGGGCTAGACGCCAAAAAACTTCATCGCTGATTTCTCCTGTAGCCAGGAAAACCTTGATTTTCGGCTCCATTTCGTCGAAAGAGTCGAACATCACAGAATCCCAGATGACAGCTCTTACCCTGTCGTCTACCTCGTACTTACTCAAGTCGAGTACTCCGCGGATGGCTCGCCTAATTCCAATCTGCGTTGCGTTGTGAAATCGCATCAATTAACTCCTTATGACAGCTTCTCGGCTTCAGTGATCTGCTGGATGTCGTCAAGAAGAACAAGAGAAGCCGTTATAGAGATGAGCCCGCGGTCGGACCACTGCTCGACCGCCTCCGAAAGCTCTTCTCCAGAGGAACCACTTAGAACCATGCCCTCTATGTCGTCGGCAGCGTCTTGGGATATATTCTTCTCTTTGTCTAGAGACCGAAGACTATCAACAAGAGCCGTTTTTGCGAAGCTTAGTCGATCCTGTCTAAGGATTGGTTTACAAGCCGCTTCTCTTGCCAGTACGTCAACGGCGAGGGTGGCGTAGCCAATGGTGTCCAGCATGTCGTCTGTAGGGTCGCCATGTTCGGCCCAGCGTCCGCGCTGTGCGCGTGCCACCTTAAACAACACCATCATTTGCGCCACCTGCTCTGGCGTCAACTGAACCCGCGAGGTTTTGTAGTCTTGGGAATGACCGTTGATGCCGTGTAGGAACGCGTTCCAGTAGTCGGCGATCAACTGCAGAGTGTCGCTGGCCTCGCCATACTGGCTGTGGCGGTCGTCGAGGATTTCGGTTACCTGTTCTTTAGCGCTCATTTTGCAACCTCCTCTTCCTTCTCGAAAAGCTTCACTGCTTCCGCGGCGGTTAGGCTTTCAACCCGAAGCACACAGCGGGTCAAAGCAACGATTTTCAACGATCCGCAGGAAACATCGTCCAGGGCTTTAGTGAAGGAAATCGAGGAGGACCGGTCGGGAAACTGAATGTCCACGGATTTCACATCATAGGAGCGAATGAGACCGTCAACCCCCGCCTGCTTCGCTGCCTTAGCCACGCAGTTGGAAAGAGTGAAGCTTTGCTTCCTGGACGCGAATGTTCCCTGATACACAAAGTCTTTGATTTCACACAAAACCTCGTCCAGTTGGGAAGCCATGAGGCGAACAACCACATCCAACTGCCTCAGTCCGACGCGGTGGTCCTTGTTTTTCGGCAGGGTTACGACAGCCTCGTTACTGTCTCGGTAGTCCCCCGCCAGGATGCGGCCGTCCAGTAGGCGGTCTGCCAGGGAACGAGCCCGCGCTTCAAGGACTTCGAGGGTGGATAGCGCCGAATGGGTGGTGATCGTATCAGACCCGATTCGACCGTTTGCTGACGGCTTGTTGAGGGTGAACCGGTTGTCTGGGATTTCCTTCCAACTCCCAACGAAAGCGGTGTTTTTCACCTCCGTCACTGGCATGTGGTCCTTGACCTCCATGCGGATGGTGGCCTCCTCCAGTGAAAGACCAGGGCTCATCCACTTCACAACTCGCTCCTCAAGAGGAACCAAGTCGTTGGGATTCATTGATTGAATGAGATCAACGACTTTGATGATTTGGTCGATGGTTTCCCGCTCGGATTGCGGCGGAGTGAAGAGGAAAACGTCCCCCTCCTTGACCGACACCTCTTTACTGGCGTTCTCGATGTAACACAACATGTGTCAAAACTCCTTTCTGAGTCGTTTAAACCGTATCTAATGCGCCAAGAGTTGTCAAGGTATCCGCTGGGTTGCACTGGCCATATCACATGCACCCTCTAAGAGTCAATGTGTTCTTCGTCACACGTCAGACAACCTATAGCTCGACAGGTAGCAGATGTGTCTATTAATAGGCTGTGACGAAAATAGTGACGAAACTAAATGAAAACCATTCCCGATAAGTTGCGTTTTAATGCAATTCGCATAATCGGCGCCTGTGAGCCCCTCTGAGCGATTTGGCCCCCTTCTGGGCCGGTGTACCCCTCGGAGCTATGAGTTAGGCCGTCAGAAAGGACGTGAGTTGATGTTCGAATAGAACCGACCTGCGGTTTTGTTTTGAGCCGAGGGGTTTGACCTGCGGCTTAAGTCCATCTTCAAAGTCGTGGTAGCACATCCGATTTCGTCCGTTATCATTTCGTTATAGAACAGTGTTCAAATTGCTGCAAGTTTGCTTTTTACCCTCTGACCATAGTGAACTTAAATCGAAATTCCGGGGGTAAATAGAAGGGGTGGTTCACCTTATCAGGTTTGATAACTAGTAGAAAATCGGTGTTCAATTTCTATTTGTGCTGGTCAGAGCGATTTGAAAATTAGAACACCCCTTAGGGAATTAGTTGATTCGAACCCACTAATTCTGTTTTCCCAGGTCGCACTCTAGAACAAACTTTCGATCAGCATTCTGTAGGTGTTTTCTAAGGATTTTCTTAGGATTAGACAGGGTATTTTCTTATGTGATACATGTCACACCGACCTCGGATTTTTTGCATTCAAGCAATTGGGGGTAGAAATTGACCTTGCGCCGCAGGTCAGAGGCGGCTTCAAACGTGATAATCTTTTGCATGAACTTTAAAGTTCAACGCATTGAACTTTAAAACCACACAATCGGGCACTCGAAGAGGGCTCTTTTATCAACTGAGTCATCGGTGGTAGGTGACCCCTTCTAAATCGAGCTGTAATGCCCCTCTCGATTGAGAACATATAGCCTTCGGGTATCGATGGCCCATAGGGGTTTTCAGGCCGCCACAGAAGCTGTCAGATGCCGTCTCGTGCGTCCGCTGAGTTCATGGCATCCGCTCGGGTGGCTTCGAGCCCGGAGAAGAGGGCTTGGTTAGGCAAGGCTAACCTAACAAGACTTTTATGATCTATATAAGGAACCGCGCGCGAGGAAAAGAGTTGGAAGCTCTGACCTGCGGAAACGCTATATGGCTTCCGCTGGAGGTGGTTTTGGGAGGGGCGAGACCTGGCTTTCAAGGCTCTTAGGCCAGGAAAATCGCGGTTTTGAGGCCGATCTGAGCGTTTTTGGGGTCGTTTGAGGGCCGTAGCTGGCTTCCGCGGGTGGAACCTTGCAGGTGGGCCGGTTGTGGCGAGCAAGATTTCACTGTAACCAGAAAAATAAAAACCTCTCTGACCAGCGGTTTTGTAAAACTGGTATATATAGTTTCCGCTGGTCAGAGGGGGTTTTGGTGTTTTTTGTAGTCATATTCAGGGGGGTCGTTTCAAGCTGGCTAATATAAACCCTAAAACAAGATTTTGTGAGGTAAGTCACAAAGAGGTTTTTTCTCATATGTGGACTTTGAAAAATCACCTGAATAACTTGAATCAAAGGGCTAAAAACATAGGCTGACCTGCTAAAAGGCCTATACCAAAAGTGGGATCGGCAAAAATGGATAGATAAAAACCCCAAGAGCTAGAAAATCTTAAGTGAATCAAGTCTGGATGTGTCCTGGTTAACACTATGATAGCAAATCTGAAGCCCCCCTAGATTAAACTATATACTATATACAATATATATATTAACTTAAAAAATAATAATAAATATATAAATATAATAATTTTCCAACCCCCTCCGACTTAGGCTAGCCTATCCTAAGTTATCAAGTTTGAAGTGGGGTTTGACCTGCATTTATAACCTTTTCTTTCGGTTTTCGTCCGTTTCGCAGGCATCATCCACCTGGCGTTTTTTCTCTCAGGATTTGCAGTGAATATGCTACTTTGTGGCCTGGGTCACTTATTTTCTCTCAGATTCGAGGTGGTAGCAAAGAGCGGAAACTATATCTGACCAGCGAGTTTGTTGTTCGCCTATACGCGTGCGGGTGCGTGCCCAGGCGCCAAACCGGGGCTTGGAGGGGGCTCGAAAACGCGAACAGTGTTCACGAATTTGGTTGCTTTTTAATGCAACTCGTTAACCTGTTGTTAACCTAGCACATCTGCGACCAAAAATGCGCAGGTCAGAAAGTTGGACGATTTTCAAACAATAAGGTACCTTCAGGCTGCACACCGTTCAAGTATTGTGACCCAGGCCACTAAACACCGTTTTTGAACAGTGTTCAGGCAAATGTCACGAAATGGTCACGAAATGATAAGAATTTCTTAGGTTTGGAGGTGGAGTGACTGACGCCACACTTGATTGGGGGTATTTTTGGGGTATAGGCATAAAAATAGACCCTCCGAAGAGGGTCGAGACTGGAGGTAAAAGAGAAAGGCGGACTCTATAAGACCGCGCGGGCTGCGAAAGTCGAGTACGCCTGCCGGATCGCGGAATCCCGGACGGCAACGAGCAGTTGGTCGCGTTCTGACTGTGTGCCACGCAGGTCAAGTTCGTGCGTGTAGACGCGGCACTGGTTCTGGTGGGTCTGGATCAAACCGCGGGCTTCTGGGATGGCCGCGCAGAAGTCGCTGCCGAACGTGCGGTTACCGGAGCCGACAATAAACACCGGCGTCGGTCCGAACGGCGGGGTTGGGAGGGGCCATAGCTTTTGTGAGGTGAGGACTTTACGGAAACACGTCGGAACCATCGGGCCTTTGACGCGGCTGCCGTCCTCCAAGGTGACGAACTGGCCGTAGCTGGGGACAACCAGCACAACTGTGTCCGGGTCGGCCTCGGCGGGTGTGTTGGTGTTGTACACGTCCACCTCGTGCTGTGGGTTTGAGGGGGACGGTGCGTGACGCAGGCTGTCGTAGACGGAGGTGACCGTCACAGGCGTGCCGTGCGCGCCTGCGTCCGGTGTGAGACGGTGCTCCGTGTACTTGACTAGGCAGCGCTGCAGGGGGTTTTTCGCGTAGGCGAGGCGGCTGGCCAGGTCTTTAGCGACGAAAGCGGAATTATTGTTGAGGCTGACGGCGTGAATGTGAACCACTGGCGCCACAGACTCGTAGTGGCGGATGACGGGAACAGGCATTTCTTCTCCTTTTCAAGGACGGGGTTTGAGGGGTCTCAAGTTAAGAATACCCCGACTTTAAGGCCGGGGTTGGTGCTTAGGGTTACTTCAGATGGACGGCGATTTGGAAAACGGCTTCAAGAAGGACAATGAACAAGGCTACCTTGATGACGTCGGCTATTTCAGGTAGTCCCACCGCTCCTCCTTGTTCTTAGCCTCGGTTTCAACACCAACGAGGTAAAGCTCGAAACCATAGCCGTAGAAGCCGTTATCCTCGTAGCCTGCAAGGGTGAGGACTTCCTTGGCTTCGGTGCTGGATTCGGTGTAGACGAAAATCTGCACTCTTTCATTGCAGTCGCCGATGTCCGGGTTTGAGTGGTAGTTGTCGGTGACCCAGCGGACGTCAGTGATTGCGTTGTTGGTGGTAGCGATCTTCTCAATCCACCAGTTGCCAGTCACACATCCGCCACAGCCTTCGTTGGGGACGACATAGACGGTGGTTCCGTCGTCCAGGACGAGAGCGGAGGTATCCAAGCCGCCGAAGTAGTTTTTGTCGCCTGGTCGAACGTCGACGATTCGGCGACCAAATATAAGCTCTTTTAGTGTTTTCGCGCTCAGTTCTTCGTAGCCGAGCTCTTTGTCGTAGCTGTCTTGGTATTGGTCGAACATCACGCACCTTCGTTCGGTTCAGGGGTGAGGGTGATGGTCGGCACCTCGCGCGGGGGTGTCTGGGTGTCGGGTTTGGCGTTGACCCCGGCGCGGCGGTGAGCCCAGTCGCAGTCCACGGCCTGCAGCTGGAACTTGTTCGGGTCGAAACTGTACTCTGAGGTACTGTCGAACTCGTCGAACAGGACGCAGGTTACTTCGGAGCCGTCTTCGAGTTTGACGTCTTGGGTTTTGGTTTGAGGCTCTACGGGGGTGTCGGTGTTTGCGGCGCACCCGGCCAAGGCCAACACTGCGGCGGCTGCGACCGCGGCTGCGGCACCCATTTTGGTGACGGCGTGGCCGATTTTGGTTGTTTTGGCGGGGGTGGAGGTTGGGTCGGCGTGACGCGGCTGGTAGCCGTGGCCTTTAAAGCGGCCGGGGTGCTGTTGTGCTGAGTTAAGACGGTGAGTCATAGCTTAAACCTGCTTTCTCGATTTTCTTGTTCAGTGCCTGGGTGCGGTCCGCCACATATTGTAGGGCGTTCTGGGTTGTGGCTTGTTTCTGCAACGAGCGGATGTCTTGTATCTCCGACAGCATGTCGAATTTGACGCGATCCAGCTCCAGAGCTTTGCGCAGGCTGTCGGCGCTGATTTCAGCGGAGCGGGTACAGTCGTCCGCGGTTGTGTTGGGGTCCGTGAACTCCAGGTACGGGCCGACCAGCGCGGCCTCAATGGCGGCGCGGAGATCGTTGTACGGCATTTCAATGTCTTTGAGGCGGACGGATACCTCCATTGTTACGGAGCCGTTTTGGATGATGTCGTCCACGAGTTTACGCGGAGCGTGCTGGCCTGGTGGCAGGGTTTCGGGGAAACCCGCGTCCCAGCGTGCCTGTGCCAGTTTACCGGCGGTTTCCCGGTCGAAGAATATACTCATTGGTCCTCTTTCTAGGGTTTGAGTTGGTTTGAGCTTGTCAGATAGCGCAGGGGCTTGGTTTGGTTACGGCACCAATGCTACGGCAGCGGTGACGCATCGACATCAACGAGGCATACGCATGGAATTTCACGCGCAGCTGCTTTAGTTGTTCATGGCTGATGTCGAAACCCCTGTGCTGGTTGTCGAAAGCAATAAGGGTGTCGAGCAGATCACCGCCGGTCTTGTCTGCCAGACGTTTGAAATCCGCGTCGGTGGCGGCGCATAGTTCTTTTGTCACCAGGTGGCCGACGGTGGCACCCTTGAGATTTTTGAGGGCTGGTAATGCTTGTGAGCCGTACCACATTGTCTGGTTGTCGGGGCCGGTGAGGGCGATACGATGATTATTATCGTCGACGGCTATCACTGTGCACTCGTGCGGACGGCCCGTCTTGCTGACGAAGATGACCCGCTCACCCTGGCGGATGCCGAGGTCTTCGGCCTTGGCTGTTGTTTCCATTCCTCCTCCTCAGAAGGTCTCTTTAGCGTTGTTTAACAACCGCTTGGTTTTCTTAATGTCTATCTTATCGGCCTTGTCGCCGACAAACAAGTCAATGTCGGGGCTGTGCCCGAAAAACAACTCCTCTGGGGTGGCTAAAGAAAACTTCGGAGGTCGGCGTGGCGGGGGTCTTCTGCTCATGCTTCTAGTCTATCGGGGCCGGTTGGGCCCCGACTGGATGAAAAGGAGTTATGGGTTGAGCGGCGGCACGACGGTGTCCGGCTTACCCGCGATCATTTCGTGCAGAGGGAAGGAGGACAAGGGTGCGCCGGTCGGATGCAGGGCCGGGATGTATTGAATGGCCATGTGGGCCAGAACATCAAGGTAGGAGACAATGGTCAGGAGGATCATTGGACTGCTTCTTTCATTTTGTCGAGGAGTTCAATGGCGGTGGTGACGCCATCAATGTCAATGAGTGTGCCGGGGATTTCCTGGCCTAGTCCTTGGGTTGCCTCGTTGATCAGCTCATACTGCTGTTCAACGAAATTGCGGCCCCAGTTGAGGGTACCGAATTGCTGGATGGCTTCCGCGGTGACGTGCAGCGGCAGGGGGTTGCGTGCATACGCGAAGTCGATGGCCGCTGAGCCGTCCAGCCTGTTGAAGAATGTTAAGGTGGATTCCAGGCCAACCTCCGCTGCACGCACCGGGGTTTTCGGGGTTACCAGGGCTTGGAACGCGCCTTGAATGTGGCGGGTTTCGTCATCCGTGCAGGTGATGGTGGCGTACGCCATGACGCAGTTAGTGAAAACAGCGAAGTTTTCGTCCGGCTGCTGCAGGGAACCGATTCGTGTGTTCGCGGCCAGGGTTTTGTCTAGGCGGGTTCGGTGCAGGTCGCATCCCGACAGGAAAGACCGACTGATGCGCGAGGTTGCGCCGGTCACGAGTGTTTTCTCCAACACGGAGCCTATGACGGGGATGTAGCGGTCCACAGTGGACTTGCACAGCCAACTGTTTTCAACCTTGGTTTCCTGGTAGACAGTTGAATATTCGAGTTCCGAACTTAGGATGAAGGATTCTACGCCGACGTAGCCTGCGTTGACGGTGGAGCCAATGACAATGGCGCCTTCCTCAATCAGGGTGCCGCCTTTGATGTTTGACCCAACGATGACTGCTCCTGGTTCAACGATGGAATCATCGTCGACGACTCCGCCAATGATGTAGCCTTCTTCGTCTCTGGGTAGGTTGAAGGCCTTGAATTCATCTGGGAGCTTGCGCCAAATTTTTTTAGTGGCCTCCACGTACTCGTTTTCTGTGTACCTGAGTGTTTTCATGTGCAGTCCTCCTCTGGACTTTGGTTCTGATGGGCACTTTTTGTGCTCGAAGACGAGTTTAGCGGGAGGAGGAGGAACTGTCAACTTTAGAGGGTGGTTTGCTTGGCGTTTATGTGCCTTTAAACGGCGAATATGGTTGTTTTTGCCGGGATTTGCGCCTGGCTGGGTGAGGGTGTATAAAAGAAGAAGGTTCTAGAGGGACAGAGACCCGGCATATCGGCCGGGTTTTTGTTTTGCCTTAACGACCCCCAGGTGCCGTAGCCCTCCTGGGGGTCCGGTCCTGGCTGTCTTGGGGTCACCGTGGGTGCCTTACGAGGGCCAGGCCGCATGTTTGTAAGTTTAGTGAGGCCGGGGAGCCTCGACGGTAAGCCTAGCTGAGGGTGAGCAAGGGGTCCGCCTTTACGTCTTCATTGTAACACGGGTCAAGAAAACCCCCGGCCAAAGTGCCCGTGCCGGGGGTTCAATAAGAAGCACGCAAGTGATTCTTACCATAACAAAGGTACTAGGGTAATCAATCCCAGCAAGACTGATTGTAGCCTAAGAGCGGTCTGATGTCAATTTTTAAACCCCGGCGCGCTGTTTTGTAGTGGTTGCAGGCGGCGTCCGGGGTGTTCTGGTGGGGTGACGGGGGTGATGTCAACCCAGGATTTCGGCATCTATGGTTCCGGTGTGCCTAGAGTATAGCGCCTGCATCTCGTCGCGCACAACCTTAGCGGAGATTTTAGTAGGAGCGGCGGCTCTGAGCTGGTTGGTTCTTGTCGCGGCGGCCTCACCCTGCGCAACAGACCAGCGGAGTTGCTCACGGGCTAAGGGGGTTAGGCCGTACATTTTGAGAATCTCCTGATGCGCCTTCTGCGCCTTGATGCGGTCCCCGAGCTTGTAAAACGGGTTCAGGGACTCCTGCAGAAGCGCGGCCGCCTGGTACAGGGTGTGGATGTCGCTGGCCAGCCACTCGCGGGTCATGGGAGACAGCCAGATCGAGTCCCACCAGTCCTGCACCGCCTTGAACCACTCGCCATCCGCGGGGTCGTCTTTGTCTGCGAGCGGGATGAAGTAGTCGTGGTAGTCGGGGAGAGGGGGGATGTCGCTCGGTGTGGCGTCGACGGGGGTGAGTATCTTGACAGCGGCCTTCGCGCCTTTTTTGGACGGGCCACCAGCCTTGCGTGCGCCTCCACGTGCCATTTCAGACTTCCTTAAGGTTCGAGTTAGTGAGGTTTACTCACTAGTGATCTTGCACTGAGTGCAAAATTGCAGAGTGTGTGAAATTTTTCGTACCGAGTGCAAAATTGCACAATGTGTGCAATCTTTCAGTATAAGCAGGGGTTTCTGGGATGTGTACCTAAGCCGGTTTTCTGAACTATCGCAGACTCCAAAGTGCAGCACCGGCCCGACCTGCGGAAATGCACCTGGGAGGGGGTACCCCTCCCCTTGTCTCTACCGTGATTATAACACGCACAAAAATAACCCCTCCAATCTGGAGGGGTTCGACGTATCTTATGCGTCACCGTGCATAATATCCATCACGGCATCTTTGCTGCAGCGCCACCATGCCTAGCGCGTCGTCATTGCGTCCCGAACCGTCACGGTGGCCGTCTAGGTACCCGCGAAAGTATTCCGTGCTCACCACTCCACCATCGAAAATGATTGCACCCTTATCCTTTCCCTTATTTTCGTCACGTGACGTTTCCCTCGCACTACGATCCTCCCCCTCACTATCCACACCCTTACTTTCCTTAGAGTCACCTAAGAAAGCTTTAAGAATTACCCCAACAGACCCCGATACGACAACTGAAACTAGCACTACAACCCCAAACCAAAGTGCACCACTCATGATAACACCTTAACCTTTCTCTAAGCTTCTTCTTACTTTTCTCTTATCGTCTTCACATCACACCCCCTACATCTCTACCCCATGCCGTTCAACCCCTCCACCATCACACGCCACTCCATCATGACACGGTCAACGATGAATCCATCACATGCACCATCAATATCAACGCCGATACCGACATAGCCTACAACCTCACTACCACGTACACCATCAAGGCTATATACCCTACGGTGTACAACCCCCTCATACAACCCCCTACCCTCAAACCCCCTATCTCGCCATGATATCTCATACCAACGCATACTTAACACACCACCGTGCGCCATGTTCTCACCGTTGCCGTAGGCCACCGACACACTCTCCATAGAACCCCCGCCACAGAACCCCTTACTACCCTCACTGGTAGGGTACAAGTGGGTCACCACATTAAACCCCTGCAGGGAACCGCTATCATATATGCGCTTAGTCATGTCTACCACTTCACTTCTTCAAGCCATTCACGAAAAACAGCCTCAATAATCGCGGCATCTTCCGAACGGTCAATGCCGCTGCCAATATACACAAAACCAACTCCATGTAGTTCCGCTTCCGCTGCAAGATCGTCTAATTGTCTTACTAGCGACCCCTCCCACTCCAATTCCTCCCAATAGTGGCGCTCTCCATCGAAAAAGACACCTACAACACGGTACGCGCCACGAAAAACTTGCATTCCATCACGGTAGCACTTGACGGTGTTGCCGTTTCGGCTTATGCGACCACCTAGTAGCACTGAAAAAACATCAGTTCCGATCAAGTCAAACGCCGCCATTTTATTTCCCTCCCTCAATGATTTTCAGACCATCGACACCTACGACACGGCCACTACGTACAAGGCGCTCGCTGTTTTCTTTGAACAGTTGTTCTAGCGACAGCTCAATATCGCTATTGTAGTCGATGAATCCATTGCCGTATTCCACTGCACACACAAGGCCATGAGTGTACTCTACATTTGTCTCTAGAGTCTCCCACCTACCTACGATCAGCACCATGTCACACGCGATAGCCAATGCCACCCGCTTCACTTCGGCACGCACGTCACCAAACGACACCACACCCTGTAGTTCATCACCGAAACGTTTTTGGGCGTCCGCTTTGCTAGCAACCCTGAACGGGGCCGTCTCTGCGCCACCCTCAACATCGACAATGGCCCACATTTCGCCACCGTCAGCCTCAAAGTCGCCCCCTTGGTACTCCCATTGTCCGACTTCATCGTCGGCGATAAGCCCCGCGAAAGCAATTTGGTGACCCCGCAAGTACACGCGCTCCATTTCGCGGAAATTTTCCGTTCCCCTAGCTGGTTCAATGCGGTATACGGTTGCGTATTCGTCTACTTCCACAGCGTGTGCCGTGTCGTGAAAACCTGCGTCCTGCAAATAGGTCATTTCGACCCCCATCTTTCTATGTCTCTCTGCCCAAACATTCTGTGTCTTTGGGGTACACCCTAATCTTAGCGCGTACCCCTTTAAACGTCAACCCCGACCCCCTAAACCGCAACGTGTTCTACATCACGTACTCTGCCAACTCCATTTCGTACCCGTCCGCCAAATCTTCCTCATACACCAGCATGTCGCCAACCCACGTATAGCCGTCCATATCGAACACCCATTCAGTGGTGGGCGCACCACCCTCACTTACAACTTGATTCCACATTTTTAATCCTCCCATTCAATCCGGTATATTTTCGATTCCTCAAGCGCCTTTTCGGCTAGTATTTCGACGCGCGATTCAAATTCCATCACGCTATCCACCGTCCAACCTGCGTCTTCTGCGCTGTAGGACACATCACGCAAGTCTTCCAGCCACACCTGGATCGCGCTGGAGTCCCAGCTGAAAGACTTCCACCTGATGGGTGCGAACAGGCTTTCGTAGATGTAGTCTTTCTCCCAAATAAGGTTTTCGTCGTAGTCGAACTGAAATTCGTAGCAAAACTCGCTTTCGATGCTTTGCAGCTCACCCAACAGCGTGCTTTTCATTGCTTCGGTCATGCCCTGATACATTAGTCTTACCTATCCCACTCAATACGCGCGGCTTCGGCCAGAACGTCGATCATTTTGCCACGGTACTCACACAGCGCCGACTCTCGCGCTAGCATTTGCGGCAGGTATTCCGCCACCAGCTCATTGATCACAAACCTACCCAAACCATCGCTGTCGGCTTGTGCGTACCATTCCTGCACCGTGTCAAGAATCGTGTCGTGCGACACGCTAATCACATAGTCCATGTCGCTCATTGCTTCCTCACGCGCTTCTGCATCCGACCAGTCAAAATCAGCGGATATCACCGGGTAGAAAAACAAGCTGTCTTCTCGCTCTATTGACGTGCCGTCGTACCAGCCTACTGGGTCGATGCAGTGGTTGGCTTGAAAATCGGACCAAATGGATTCCGCTTTGTAGTACAGGCGGCTTGCCATGCTGTTGTTGTGCTTTGTGTCTTTCATCACGTTCACTCTTTCTTTTCGACCCTTAACCTAGCGCACGGGTGCGTATAGGCCGAAACTCTCACTGATGCTCATGGCCACGTCAACGATGCTGGAGTCTTCGCCAAACCCCCACACGTCCATCACGGGCACGTAGTTGTGCGTGGTGACCATCTGAACGAAGAACATAATAAGATCGAACATTTTCAAAACCCTTTCGGCTTTTCCAAAATTACACCGCTTTTCGTGGTGTTAGCTCCCTTTGAGCTTGTACCTACATCATAACTCACACAGTTCCATGATGCAAGTCAGTCCCTAAGGGTGCACCCCTTTTCAGGGGTGGCTCTTCCCTATGCCTTTAGTTCCCTAGCCAAAGCACTTAGGGCTTCCACCGCGTAGGTGACGGTGAGGCGTTCAAGCGCCATTGCGGCCAACCTTGTGAACACCATCGATAGGCTTACTTCCTCACCCGGCATAGCTTCCATGGCTATTTGCGGTTCGTCTACCAGATCGTCCAGATCACTAAGCCCGATGGAGTCAATAATGCTAACTACGTCCACGTAGTAGATGCACGCATTTTGTGCTTCCTGGTACAGGTAGTCCAAAGCCCTATCGCCACCCTCAATATCGCTCACTAGCTGCTCTAGCGCCTCACTGGTGGCTTTAGCCACGTCCGGCCATTCTTCCGCAAGGTCGGGACGGAAGATTTTCGCGTACTCATTGACGCATTCCTGCACCACTTCTGTCACGTCGTACAGCCCTGTACCCTCAAGCTTGCGCGCAACCTGCACCAACCCGCTTTCGTCACTTTTCAGCATGGCGGCGTGAATTTCGTCCGAACCTAGATCGACGTGCGGGTTTTCCTCCAGGTCTTCGATCAAATCCTGAACCCGCTTAGCATCTTCGCCGTCACAGTCAAAACCATTGATCGACACTGATTCCGCAAGGTCAAGGTAGTAGCCCTCATTCATCAAATCCTTAATACCTAAAAGCGGGTTCTGATTCTCTACCCGGAAATCGGTTAGCGTGTCCTCAAGCTCAATTAGCACCTGGTCAACAACCCGCTGAAATTCCGTGTCGGTTACGTATTCCGCGTCACCGGGTAGGCCAGACCATGTTACGCCAAGCTCCAACAGTCGCTCATGCGTGCTGTCAGTCCATCGATCGACTTCACCATTTTCACCGAAAACAATATCGTCTGCCAACCCACCCGCGGTTTCGTCGAAAAAGTATTCAGGGTACGACGCGGACCGGGTTTCCAGCAACACCTGTTCGAAAGTCTCGCGTACCGCGTCCTCAATCTCACTATGAGCGGTTTCGACGGTGACGTTCTCCCCATCAGACTCAACAGCGGGCTGCACGATGTGGCCACCTAATTCAGGGTACACGCGCCATAGTTCATGCTGCAGGCTTCTAGCTACGTTTTTTGTGACGTCTTCCAGCTCATACCACGCTTCAGACCAGCCACGCGACTTAATTTCTTTTCCGACGTTGAATACGATTTGCATTTTCGACCCCTTTCAGGTCTACGACTCCCGCTTTACGCGGCTTCCTGGTCCCTTTGACCATCTACCTAAAACTATATGCGCTTTAGTCAGTAGTGTCAAGTGAAAGACTAAGGGTTACCCCCTTTAAGGGGGTATTCCACTCATTTATGCTGGTTAGATTAGTTCTTGCACGGGCAAATCTGGCTCATTCCACCCGCTAGAGTCAGGGGTGAAGATTACGCCGCCTACTTCATGTTCCCATACAATCAAGTCAAGGGCTTCATCGCTGATGGTGAAATGCGTCACGGCTTCGCCTATTGCTACGTCAGTGGCGCGCGAGATACGCCAGATGTAGCCGTCAGCCCACGCCTGGTACTCATTGTGGATTTTCTCCCATGCTTCACTGCTGCACGCGGTATCGCTGATAAAAAGCACCACGCCGTTACGTGAGATTAGCTTATCCGCTGCATCTTCCAAGCCATTAGCGCGATACCACTCTTGTGGCCCCTGGTAGAAAATGGCGATTTCGTTACTCTCCACCCCCGCTTGTAGGGTTTCATCGTCGATTAGGTCAGTGATGTGCCGTGCCTTGTCGTCGTTGCTCATACGAACATAGCCATGATCCACAATGGCAACGGTGAGCCATGACGGATCAGGGAAAATGTAATCAATTGGGGTGCTGGATTCTTCGGTTTGGGCTTTATACAAAGCCCCGTCATAGGACGCTACGAAAACATTCCCGTTGTAGTTTTCGGCGACTTTAGACCATTGGCCATTGGCTTCGATTCCTTGCGGCTCATTGTACAGCCCTTGCGATTCAGTTATACTTGCTTCGATGCTGGTTACCTGGTACATTTTCAGGTCTCACTTTCTGCCGCATTTGGCGGCCTTGGTGGCGTTCGGCGTTTCGCTGACAAGAATCAATCTACGCATTCCATCAATGTTTGTCAAACCCCCTGGTTAAAGCGTGTTTTTGAGCGCCAAAAAGCGTGCTGTTTTGGCCCACCTTAACCCCATCAGCTAGGGCTGCACGACACGACACCTAAGGTGTCAGTGTCCACGCACGCACGCACGTATAAGCGCGCGTAAAAACCTATCTTGACCTGTATGTTTGACACTTATTATCTATATACATATACTTACATCAGTTCCGAAATGGAACAGCTGACATAGAGACAGATACAGACCATCGAAAAGATAGGTAAAAATCATGAAGCACATTAAATTTAAGGACCAGACACGTAGTGTCTAGGTCCACCACGTCGTTTGTGACACAGACCACAAGACGGGCTATAGTCTTGGACGTGTCTTAGGTCACAGATGAAAATAAAACGAAAATCATTTCTTTTAAAATTCCTACCTGTATCAGGACAGATACGCCAAATATCTAAAACGTCACGTGACGTAATCACATTCGATACTTGTACAACTTGTACAAGTATCAGGTTTCCTACAGATACGCGAAAAACATGTAACCTACATCACGTCTTCGATTGTTTGACTTTTTACGCCGTCTACGCTGTAATTAAGCCATGTCGTTTACAGAAACTGAGAAAGAGTTGCTGCGGGTGTTAAAGCACGCCGTGGCCGACATGGTTAAGAATCCAAAACCCGACCGACCGGAGGGCTACCCTGCGCTGAAATGGCAGATGGTGATCCCGGAGGTTCGGGCTCTACTGTCCGACCCGCAGCACCGTGACCGCGAGTTGGCCGTCCGTCTGCGCCGCGACCCGAAGCGGTTCACCGTAATCCTGAAGCGGGAGCAGCAGCCGTACGCGGTGATCGCGCAGATCGAGGCCCTGCTCAAAGACTCAACTCCGGACACTAATGACGTGGCGGAGGGGTTCATGGGTAACATCACCACCCTGGCTGACGAGGCTATTGTTCCACCAAAAGGCCAGGACTATAACCTGGCGGTGAACTTCTACGCGTACAGTGATGGACGGCGCGTGCCGGACACAGGCACTGTCAAACTGAAGCGCGGCGCGTTTGGGGCCGACTTGTTCCACCACTGGTCCGAGCTGTAGCGCCCAAACTGCGCCCAAACTGCGCCCAAACTGCGCCCAAACTGCGCCCAAACTGCGCCCAAACTGCGCCCAAACTGCGCCCAAATAAGGAGAAGAAATGCAAGCAGAA
>QWCF01000050.1_pt1 | contig 62136 bp, 75 predicted proteins | sample 1972521 | NCBI WGS metagenome assembly QWCF01 (sample SAMN09866715, study PRJNA288562) | Human oral metagenome isolate term4_saliva, whole genome shotgun sequencing...
GTACTACAACAGCATTGCCCATAGCGTACTTCATAAGTTCCTCAAAGAAAATGAGGTCACGAGAAGTCGCCATGTTCTTAAGTTCTCCAAGAGGTACTGATTCTGTCTTAGAACCCTGACGTACAACTTCGACACCAGTATCTCCATTTTCCATACACCAACGTTCAACAAACTCTTTAGCGTTATAAGGGTCGTACCCAAATGAAATTACAGCCCACTCCATTTCCTCAATGTAAGCACTAATGTCTTCATAAACGAATTCCCAATCTAAGTAGTTGCCGGGCATGATAACTAACGTACCTTCCGCTTGTAACTGATCATACTTAGCTTGAGTTGCCGAATTAAGACGCCTATACTTCACTTCGGAAACATATGAACGGGTTTGTACACCATATCGTCCACGACCCAAAGGTATAATCCAGGTAAATGCCCAGAAGTCATCCCCTTGTGAGGCGTCCATACCCATAGATACTTCTAGACCTCTAAAGTTCTGAGGCCTATGTAAAGTGGTTTCTTCAAATGTAAAGAAGTATGTTGTACCTTCGACTGGTATACCGAACCGCTTAGCAAGGATATCATTTCTGTTCGCAGGAGAGAACTCTGCCCGTCGAACGTCACGTTGATATGCCTCATACGACACGGTTATACCGATATTAGGACAAGCTTTCATCCACATATCAGGATTTCCAACCTCGGCAATATCATCAAGTCGATAGTACCAGATAGATGTATGCGGGTCTTCATATTGGCCACGCAAGATATCTAGTAACTCTTTCTTAATTGAGTCACCTACCGAGTCACGAACTGTACCTTCGGAAGATACAGCTAGAATAATGTAGTCATCAATACCATCTTTTGAGGCAGACTGTTCCAAGGCACCGATAACATCCTCTTTGATGTCACCAGATAACCACTCATCGACAGATGCGTATTTAGCACGAGAACCTTGAAGTTTCTTAACAGACATAGGTTTAACCTCTAAAAGAGAGTTAGTTAATCGGTTAAGGATACCTTCTTTGGTAATTGCCAACTGCGCTTGTGACTTCTGAGTTCGAGCTTTATTAGAACCTTTCGTTAGGACTCTAAATAAAGGGAACCCTTCTGAAGCACTAGCCGCACGAGTTATAGCAGTAGCAAAAGGATAAAGTACCTCTTCTGCTTGTGCCATAGTCGGAGCGGTTGTTACCTGTTGTGTTGAGTTCGTGTCAATAACTAAACCATAAGCATGGTGTAAAGTAGCATACAATGATTTAGCATTACCACGAGCCACAATCAGATATTGTTTGTTACGCAATCTGCGCTTTTGTCGAACTATTTTGAAATTTCCGGTCTTTGGGTCATAAACCTTTTCTTCCCTGATTTCAAACCAAGCAAGTAAGTCTTCGGCCCAGAGTCGGAAAGACGGTAGTAGTGTTAATGGGCTACCATCAACAAGAGTCATCTCATTCTCGCAGAAGTCGATAAACCCTTTAATAGCATCGCTGTCATAGTAATAGTTTGGATTAGCGATATCCGCATCGATCCGATTCATTTGCATCGAGATTTCACGGTTTACAGGAATTTCTCCTCGCAATACAGCCTCTCGAAATCGACCGTACTCAACGGGAACCGCAGTGTTGCTAAATACCACTGGTTGCTCCTTTTAGTTATAGTTTACGCTTTAACAGCGCTTTTACCACGTTTACCGTACTGTAATAGTACCTCTTCGTTAGAAGGAATATAGACGCCGTTTAATTCACCACCAGTTACAGAATGTTTCATAGATGATTTACCTTTTAGCTTAGCGGCTTTTTCCTTAAGATGATTTTCAAGAGATTCTTTAGCATGCTTACGACGAAGTTCTAAAATTTTAGAGCTATCGGCTTTAGATTTAGAATGTCGATTATAAGCATCTATATCTTGCTGACTAGGTTTTTTACCTGCAGCAGCAGAACGTTTAATCCTATCATGAGCATCTTCTACATTTTTATTAGCAGAAGCCACGTCGCGTTTAGCCTCTTCGACATGCTCATCGATATGTTTCTTATCTAGATTATAAAGAACATCATCAAGATCAGGCATAGCTCCGATTTTCTTCTTACGCCATTTCATACCTTTACGACCTGAATGGAGAAGATAATCGTTCTTTGTCCCATCTACAGAAGATTGTTCCAAGCCACCTCTTAGATCAAAGTCGGTCTCTGCGTATTTATTAAATAGTTTCTTAACAGAGGATTTATATTTCTTACGTGTAGCCTTTGCATCTTTTTGAGCATCATATGCTATATTCGTAAGAATTCTATTTTGCTCAGTTGGTTGGCTATCGTAAAGTTCCTTAGTTAACGCATGGATTCTTTTAGATAACTTATGCTCAAGCTTTCCCTTTAAGACACGTTCTCGAGCATATCTATATGTTTGATAGTGCGTTTTTGAAAAGTTGTTTCGGGCATACCGGTCATTTCTACCGAAGATATTTATACCCCACTTCATACCTTTACGGCCTGAGTGTTGAATCATGAAACGATTTTGAATGGTTTCAGGAATATATACATCCACACCAGCGACGTTTACTGATTGAAATAATTTACTTGTATCCACGTTCACCTTATCATCAAACTTTGTAAATGTAAGTGGTACATCCTTAAATGCTTTCGCCATACCTTTACGATACTCGAAATCTTTAATAGCCTTCGCAAGTTCCTTCTCCTGTTTTACAGGATCAAACCGCTTAGCAACAGATTGGTTAGGCCATTTTGAGTAAACATCAAGAGCAGCAGAAGCAGCTTTAGCAGCAAACTGTAGTCGTGCTTGTTGACGTTTCTTCTTAGCTTCGGCACGAGCAATAGCTGGTGCTTCAGCAAGCTTTTTAAGCTTTTGTTCAGTCTCAATACGAGACACTTTATCTTTCAACACTTTAGTCGAAACTCGGTCGCGGTTACGATATAGATTTAATACAGCGAGTTCACGCTCATGTTCATTTAGACCGCCTTCCAGTCTACGACGTCGTCTAGAACTAAATGCCGAGGCGCGACTTCGACCGAATATATGCTGTCCCCACTTCATACCCTTACGGCCAGAGTGGAGCAACTTATCGTTGTCATACGTCGTGTTTGACATACTCTACCTCCCATCTAGCCCGAGTAAGATTTTCATCTCGAGCTTCTTTTAGTGCGGTCAAGACTGATGCTTGCGGTGGATCATATGCGATAATCGTACTGATACCAACGTAAGCTTTTGCAAAGGACTCATTCTCGAGGCGTCGCTTAATCCCCTCTTCAAGATCCAAGTGACCATAGAAGAAATCGGCCCATGTTAGATTAGGCTCAGCTAATACACTACATGCATGTCCAATACCGTTTTGGACTAACACACCCAAAGCCGAATCGATAGCAATACAGATTTGAGTATTAACTACACGATTGGTTGTTGGATCTGGATCATGTACTACCCCGACGAAGTTGAGCACATCTTCATAGATTGTTTGCATTACTCATCCTCACCATAGTTTTGTGTCACCCGGTTTACGTTCCACCCACTGTTGATACTCCTTCTGATCGTAGTGGATACGTTTATGGGTATAGTCTGAGACCGTGATAAGTCCGTCAGGATCGAAACAATTCTCGGTCAAGTTCTCAATGTCTTCTTTGGTTAAAGGGTTCATGTGATGGACGGTTATAGGGCCGTCTACATAAAGTCCTCTAACGCCTAAGTCTTGTCCAAGGTCACGTCGAATAATTTCTTTTCGACATTGCAACCAAGCTCGGGACTTATAGAACCGGTTAGAAATATCTCGAGGCGCTTCGTGTTGTACTCCACGCAAACGAAGATACTCAAGTCGTTCTGTATAAGACTCAAGTTTAGACATCTCTGTATAGGTCAATCTACTTTTCATAGAAAGTACCTTCGATAATCTCCTCTGGTTTACCAGCGTAACCCTGGAATGCTTTATGAGCTTCCTTGAAGTCAAGCTCAGCTTGTTGGTCGCTACGAATCAAGTCGATACGTGCCTGCAATAACTCTGCTTGTAGTTCAAGTTGTTTACGCTCAAGACGAGCTTTAGGGCTGGCTTGGTTCAACCAGTATACGATCTCCGAAGCCGAAGCAGTTCCTTCCTGAAGACGTTTTTCTGATAGCTCCATCGCAAGTGCCATCATTTGCATTTCACGCTGTTCAGGCGAACGTGCAGGTTTGTAGGCCCGTTGAGGAGTATCATAATTGACGACTTCATTTGTCATAACTATTCAGCCTCTTTCTTAGTTTTAGTTTTTGTCAGATCGGGTTCAATGATGTACGGTTGGTTCATCACGTATCCGTCTTCTACTTTTACCCATTCAGATCCTACCTCAAGTACGATGAGACGCTCACCAAACTCAGCTAAGCGAACAACGTTCTCTTCAGTCTGTTCAGGATGTTTACGAACAAAGACTCCGGCAGGAGCAACAACTTTATAAGTAGTTTTTGTAGCTGCCATGACACTTTTCCTTTCTTTAATAATCTTTTCGAGTTCTTCCTAACGGTTTTGGACTCGAATAGACCGACTTTAGTCGACTTCTAATCAAACCCCAGTCCTGTCTAGAATCTAATCCGCCAGCTTACGTGTAAAAGGAGCAAACGCACGTAGGTGGTGAAGCTCGGTTCAGTAAGTCGGCCTGTTAGAATCCAAAAACATTTTGGAAAAAATCGCAACGGGGGAATTTTTGACACCACCGCCGATGCATAAAGGAGGAGGGCTGTAATCAGACCCCCCGGGGGTGTTAGAGTTTGATTTCTTCTTCCGAATCCTTCAAGAACTCTAGGTCTTCCTCATAATCATCTGGCTTTGGAACAAGTTTCAAATTACCAAAAATATTTTGTTCAAGTATTTCAGAAACAGCAACTGACCATGCGTGTTCATAGTCTTCAGTTGAACTGGAATTCAACATTGGCATTAGAGAAGCTAAGTAAGACTCAAGGTTGTAACCATGATCAATGTCCCAGCGTCTCCACAATTCATACTGAGTCCAAGGATTGAATGGATTGTCTTCAGTTGTCAGCATGACTTCTCCTTTCTATAAAGTAACTATACTAGTATCCTGTTAGGTATAACCAATAGCATGAACGAGATTGAACTAACAATCTATTGTATGTATTGTTACACACAACCCCTGTTGAATGGGGCTATTCATTCTTGATCTTACCAATTGTTGTTGGACTTACACCCATTGCTTCAGCAACTTGAGAGATAGTGTAACCATTAGCGAGGAGGGCCTTAGCTTTAGCCTTCCGACTATCAGTCATTACTTTGTTCTCTCTTGGTGTTGCAAGAGTCTTAAGCTGGGTGTCATCCATGAAGGACACTAGTTCTTTTAGGAGAGTACCAGACACAGCATTAGCTTGTACTGCATCCCATTCATCATCCGTAATCTTAACAGGATTACGTCCAGCACCTACCATAGACCGAGCCTTGTTGAGAGCTTGTTGTTTGATACGAGAGATGTCATCCTTCTTCAAGACTTCATCTTCAGATCGTCTAGCAATCTCAGCTTTACTTGTGACTTCAGCCATACGTTGTGCTTGTCGTTCCTTGATACGGTTGACCTTGACCTGATCTACTTTCTCTTTCATTGATAGAACTTCAGATGCATAGATCTTGGCAGCCTTAGGATCACGGGCCGGCATTTTTATGTTAGCCATTTCCTCATCAACCTTATTTTTGAACCCCTTCAAATCATTCACATAGTCCGCGTAGTGGTGCTCCGTCTTAGTAGCGTTCGGGCCAAGAAGAACGTTTGCGTCTTTCAACATGTTGATGACGTAAGTTTCTTTCTTGTTTCGCCATACCATTTTCGTAGCCCCGTCCTTTTTAGATTTATAGTCCGGTACTTCTACTTGGTACCCGTCTGTAATGACGGTCTGTTTATGACGGGAGATAATTGTAGAGGCCGATGTATATTTAGCATCCGGGTTTAAATCTTTCTTAAGCTTATCCGGATCAATAACCCTATCCATCTTACGAGTCTTAGGATTCCATCGCTCTAGTTCTCCATACTTAACCCTATCAACGTGAGTCATATACCGTTTCATTAATGCATCGATACCGTTCTCTTCAGCAGACCGCTTATAATTAAGCTTATGTTTTTCTGCGTCGATAACAACCATCGAGTGTTTAACAGCACGGGCTATCTCACTAGTAGGCGCGCCTTGCAAAGTCATATCAGTAATGAGGTTAGAAACGACCCCCATTAAAGTTTGCTGGTATTTCTTTTCGATAGGCTTAAATGTACCAGGCTTATCTTGATACATGTTAGGATCAAAGTTAGCCAGCTCTTTAAGACTATTGGCAGTCTTGAACTTACCTTTATTGTTAGGGATAACATAAGCAGTATCCCCATCAAAGTCAGCCCCTGACATTTTAGATGCAACCTTAGGATGAATACCTATAGCATCAGGGCTGTTCTTAGAGATCATCTTACGAGCGATACTATTATTATTAACAGTAAGCTCAGGCATCTCAAAGCGTCCACCATGAGGATAACGTACCAGTACTACACGGTCACCATTCTTATAGTTAGGTGCGAATACTTCGTTCTCCTTCATATCAGGCACAGGTAAGATAACATGACCTTGGAAACCTTTAGGTGCAGCAGCCTTCAAATGTACCTGCTTAGACTCGAGATCAGATGTGAATGATTCCAGTAATTGTTTCTTGATGACAGGGTTAGTAACCTTCTGGATACTATCATACTCATCTTGAACTTGTTTCATGGTTGCCTTAAGACGTTCATGAACCACACTTACTGGTTGCTTAGATAAGAACTGAGCGGAGAGCGTCTTAGACCAGCTAGCCCAGTCACCTTCCTCATTGACAATGTTAACAGACCCAATCTCAGGAACCTTATTACCATGCTTATCAGTCACACCCTTCTTATATACAGGATTACCCTTGCTATCCACAAGCACGTTCTGACGCTTCACAGTAGCTCCAAATGGGTTCGGCCCATCAATCGGGGCTCCACCCTCAGGGTTCTTCTTAAGCGGCTTCAGGACGTCCTCAGGGGCCTTATCCTTCGTCTTATTGGTGTTGAAGATAATATCAGTACCCTTAGGTACATTCTTAAACATTTCCTCAGTACCATACAAAGCCATACCCTTAAGATAGTGTGTATCACCTACAGCAATACGAACCTGAGCATAAGATGCTTTACCTAGGTTAAGGTCTTTAACACCAGGTCGGATAAACATAGCGCCATCCATCATAGCACCGTCATCATTTGTACCGTGACCTTTCTGCCCATCAGGTATAGCATACCTAATATGAACACGATCCCAGCCAATAGACTTCGGTCGTTCCATAGATTGGAACATTCGAGCATCACCATCGAGGGCGAACTCTTGAACAGGACGGATTTTATCCATGTTTTTATAGATATCACGGCGTTCAACCCCTGCTTCAGTTAATACTTTAACCGGAGTGGAGTTGTTTTTGTCCGTAACTTGAGCAATTCGGAGGTTATGAACCTCATAATCACCCGATTCCACCAATGCATTTAGTCCAGCTTTAAGTTTTTCCTTGGAAATACCCATCTGAACCTCAACACCTTTACCCACATCGACGTATTTAGAGCGTTTTACAGCGTCTTTTAGGGTGTCAGCAACCGCTTCAGTCTGCACTCGTTGTGCTCTAGAAGACTTATTCGGGTTGTTCATTTCATCAATGTAGTTCCGAACAGTCTGTCCAGTAGTCCCGATTGTCTTGGCAATATCATCAATAATCATACCTTCAGACTGCAATTTTGCAATCCGTTGCATGTTATATTGCTTCATTTCTTCCTTGGCAATCGTTACTTTTGACCGATAAACTGTTGTAGAAAGACCCATTTGTTTTGCAATTTCATTGTCCGAAAAGCCTCGTTTTTTGAGCTCATCGCGCTCTTCAATGAACTTATGGTTCTTCGGTAAATGCAATAATGGATCCCAAGGATAGCGTCCAGAACGACGTTTTACCCCATAATGTTTGAGGATTATTTCGCGTCCTTCTTCTGAAAGTTGACTTAAATCATCCATGATTTCATCTTCATTTTCGAAGACATTTTCGAAATCCAATGTCAAATCCTCCTCAAAATAATAAAAATAGCCTAAATATTAACACGTCGTTTAAGGCCTCTAGCAGGCCCGTAGAGCGATTTTAGCATAAAGTGGAACTATTTACCGACTCTACCAACGAAATGCAATACAGGGCATTCTGGAGCCTCTGAGGGGCATTCCAGGCATTTTACTTCTCCAATTCTTGAATTTTACAAGAAAATACCGATTTCCACAAACAAACTGAATTATTTATATAAACTCTAAACCACGTATACAATCTTTCGCTAACACTGAAAAATACTCACAAAAAGATGCTAGCAGTTGATTTCATTTTACTAGTGAATGGTAGTTGTCGGCTGTTGATTTTCATACTCCGTATTTCCGGGTTCGGGAATATGACGTGCTGAACCGACTTGTATCATGAACGCAAAAAAATATTAGAAAGGAGGTATACAAACTTACCGAAAATCGAAATTGACTTTTAAACGGTAATGGAATAGGGAATTCAAAAGATTGTATACGCAGTTTGGAATTTATATAAATAATATCAGGTTGTTGTGACCAGCCCATACTTCCGGTCGTAGAGAATTCTATTTGTACAAAACACATTTTTTTTTTATTTTATTTTTTTTTTGTATGAGATTGTGAAAACCGGCATTTTCTTGTAAAATACCAAAAATCATCGAAAAACTTTAATAAATATGTTTTCCCCACAATCCCCACGTTTTTTTAGAAACTTTTTATATTTATTGATTAAAAAACCTTATTTATTTAGGTAATTTTATATATTTATATTATAGTTCCCGTACGCGCGAGATTATTAAAAAAATAATATAATATATATATAATTTAATATAATATATAAATATGCATAATATACCATAATAAACACATATAATCTTAATTAATATATTTAAAACTTTTCTGAAAAAACCGTGGGATTTTGGGGAAAACTAATTTATTTTAGGAAAAATACCCGAAAAACACCCCTTTTTGACCCCTTTTTTCCAAATTTGCCCCTGACAAGCTTTCGAATTTTCCCCAACTTCAATCTGGGGATTTAACGAAAATCTTGGGGAAAACATGGGGAAAAGACCAAAATCACCAAGTTAACTCGAATTTTGATCCGGTTTTTGCGCCACTTTTTTATACATACGAAACCTCTCAAAAATATGCAAAAATAGGTCTAAAATTACTATTAAATTATAGCAAAAATAGACCCAAAAAAGTGGCTCAAAAACCGGATCAAAAATACCTCAAAGTTGGGGAAAATGGCCAAAAATGGGTAAAATCCCCAAGTTTTTTGCTCAATCCCCAAGTTTTATTTGGGGAAAATTGGGGAAAATCACGAATTTTGAGCCACTTTTGTCAGGGGCAAATTAGCGAATTTCTTCAAAAACTGTAGAATTTTACACATTTATCCTACCATTTTAACCCTTTACCAGAACTTCAAAGGTCGGATTTCGGCCTCTCTTGCATCAATAACGCTGGACATTTCCTTAATATGAGACATAATCCAGGTGATATTACCATCATTTTCACCTTCAATACGTGCTTTATCATTGATTGTAACCTGTTCGGTGTAACCATTTCCTTGATAAAGGCGTTGAATAACGGTAATTTTCTTAGGATTTACACCATATTCCAAGCAAAATAGAGCAGCGTAGATGTCTAATTGGCTGAATGAAGGCTTCGATATACCGGTTTTAAGGTCATAAATACGTAATTCTTTAGCGTTTTTATCCCATTTAATTCCGTCAGCAGTACCAAAACAGTTATCTGAGTAATATAATAGTACTTCAGATGACATACCTTCACGTATGCAGTCGTTAACAAACAGGTTTAGGGCCTTCTTTTTAGGCGCTAGCTCTGTTCTAGACTTAATTAATTGCGATGCCAACTCATGTAGAGCTGTGCCACGCGCAACGTTTTGTTTATTATCGTAGGTTTTAGCCATCTTCTCGGCATCATAACCTAACCAGGAATAGCCTGATGGGGACAAAAATGCGTGTTTACCTACTAAGTTCCAGTGTGGTATCCATTCCATTTATAACTCCCCTCTAGAATATAGTTTACATGGGATAATACGGATCTCCTTATCCACGTCGCTACCATCATCTGAGAATTTATAGACGTAAATATCGTCATTGTTCGCATTGATAGTAAGGATCTTATCTAAATATATAGGAACCTTAGACCTAGATTTGATATAATCCGTAGCTTCCCTAACCGTATTAAACAAATAAGGCATGCGGAGTTGCTCATTATGGATAAGACAATCCGCACCTTGTAGCTTATTAAGTCTTCCTGCCAATTCTACAATATACATCATATAATAGCTCCTTTAAAATGTAATATAATAGAAGAAAGTTTACCTATTTCTTTTCAAATCGAGATAGATATTCGGATCTAGACCGAAGAATTCGCACATACCCCATACAACTTCTTCTTCATTTTCAGGATAAATAAAGGAAGTGAAGGTATCTTTACCGAAGTGGTCTATGTAATATCCTTGGTTCGGTTGCTTACTAGCTGTACCAGAGCGTTTAACCTCCAGTAGAGCGTACTGAGAGCCGCATAGGACGATTAAATCAGGCATCCCTTGTACCGACCCAGCATCTGTCTTAGCGACCAATAGGAAGCCCCTATAGGCCTTTCTGAGCCTGTTAACGAGGTCTCTTTGGAAGTCACGCTCCAATTTCGATGCCATATAACCACTCCTGTTCTAAGTTTTCTATTTGTATATCAATAGGTACAAACCCTTGTTTCTTAGCCCAAGCAGCTTCTGTAAACCGTTTCTTATCCCTAACCGCCTTAAGAATATCTTTATCCACCTTAGAAAGAGAAGTGAGATATGTGTAATATAAATCCTTATATGGTGTGTTAGTTCGGTCGATACGGCCTTCAGATTGTTCCATAGCCTTGTATGAATAATTGACAGAGTAGAATAAGATAGCGTTTGTTGTAACACAATTCCATCCCTCTGACCCTGCAGTGTATTGTACAAGATATACCCATTTATCGACATCTGGTATAGGCTCATGTGCCCAACCATTCCATTGTTTATATAGAAGATTGTTACGTTCGCAGATTTCTTTTAGGATATCCAACTCGTAGTTGAAGTTGTAGAAGACGATAATCTTATCCTTAGATAATATCTCCTTCTCCGCAATCCTAATCCTATCTGGGTCAGTATTAACAATCCGTCTAACTAACTGGGTATACTCAGCTATGTTAAGTATAGGCTCGTCTGTGTAAAGGTTCCACCTTGTGTTAGCCAGAGTTAGCAATGCTTGCTGGTCGAATTCAGCATAGATATAATTTCTATGTCGAACCGTCTGGCGTGTGTCTTCCATAGGTACAATGATTTGATTCCTGTATTTCTCAAGAACCGCTGTTCCTATGTATTTCTTCACCTTAGGGAATTTCACATACGGATCCCAAACAACATGACGAGATGTGAATTCTGTCTTATTACGGTAGAACTTGTTGGCGATAAAGGTGGTCATATAATCCATCCATACATCACCAGGTGTGGCTGAGAGTAATATCCATTTGTTATTGTTCCAGCATATCTTGATAAATGACTTACCCCATTTACCATAACCGACAACTCGTTGTTCATCAAAAATAAATACGCTGTCTTTTATTTCAGTGTATTTGTGAACATTCTGCCAAGAGTCTACTATATAATTATATATACCGCAGTTCTCCAGGGATTGTTGCCAGTCTGGTTTGGTAGCGCCCTTCTCAATTAAGTCCCGTTTCATTGCAGTAGTTATGACAATGAGCGGGCGTTCTTCCGTAAAAAAATCAGGCCCGTGTTGGGAGGCGGCCCAGAATATAGACGTATATGTCTTACCTGAGCCAACACCTCCCATTAATATAGAGCCAGACTTTAACTTTTCACATGCTTCCCGTTGCTTAGGTTTAAGTGAGATTATACCCAAGGTGTGCGGGATAGACATTATAAGAAGTTAATATCCTTCTCGAAGCCTAGTTTAGAAGGAGCGAGTTCGGGATCAACATCATCAAGATAGATGTATAACTTCTTAGTGTACGCAGTGATACCCGATTTATCATCTACATCCCAATAGTATGGACTAAGCACAGCATTTACACGACAACCAGGTGTGATATCATCAAGCATAGCAAGTTGATTTGGGTCGGTAATATCAAGGAAACGTCCATTTCCATTATCAACAAGAGCAATACGAACCCATTGTTGTACATTAGGGCCTTTAGACAGGACAATTGGTAAATATGGTGCACGATTTGGATTTTCTTCAGTAGGTAATTTTACATTAAACCCTTGATCAAGAAGTTCCTGTGCGACCATTGGGTCTAAAGCTACATTGAATTTACGAGACCCGTCTGTATTTACTTCACGATTTTTACCGTTAATCATGATTTGAGATGGGGAACCTTTAAAGTTAGGATAAACGATGCGTACGTTTTCCAATACTAGTTCGTTATTGTGATTTGCCATTTTTGTATCCTCCTTTTATAGCAAAATAAATTGAAAAACTTTCGAGGAGATTTGTAGAATTTTATTACCTATAATATATGAGTAGAAAACTCTCCATCTCTCTCCTCTATTAAGAGCTTTGTATTAATTTACATATGTATTATAGTAAAAATACTAGCCTATTCTGAAAGAACCGGCCTTGAATAAGCGATTGATTTTGACTGTGATATCAGATGCATAGAATTTATGATTTCTTTCTAGCAAGTCCAAGTATACATAGTATAGTCGTTCTCTATCAAACCTGATACCAACCATATCCCCAGTAGCATCTGTCAATTCGATTAAGGAGTTGACTTGTTCTGCTCTGAAATACGAGGTGTTAGGTTTTCTTCGTTTAAGATTTTCTAGGTATTCTAGGAAATTACGGTCATACTTCATATCAAGTAGATCCATGAGTAAGACTCTACTATTTACTTTAGCGTTAATTAGCTCTGTAGTTGCGTTAGCATCGGGAGAGAGATTAGGGTTTAGGACACGTACTTCTTCAGTGATGTGGAACTTCTTATCAAGTTCAGGCGGTAGTCCCCTTTGAACCATTCCCTTCAAGCCAGCGCGAGTCTTTTGATATCGTACACTACCATCTTTACAAATAAAGAAGATCATTTCATTCCGATCCCATTTTGTATCAATGATACGCTGATATTCTTGTTCACTGATATGACCATTTTCGTCAGCGAATGCGAAGATGACTTGGTAACGATCCCATAATAATAGGAGATCATATGATGATGAGATATGTCGACCTCCTACAGCATGATAAGCAGCGTATGCCAAATTAAATAGCTCAGCAAACTTACGACCTAGGTTGGCGTGCTTCGGTAGGAAATCCTTATTATGAGGTTCCATGTATTCGAATACCTTCTCTGCGAATACTTTAAAAGAAGGGTCGGTTCGATTACAAGCATAGTAGTCCATAATTTTATCGAATTGTAAATCTTCACCTTTTTGGAAAACATGATTAGAGAAATTAAGGTAGGCTTCAAATCGCTCAATAGCTTTCCTGTACCACCATCCGTCAATTTCTGCATCATCATAATCATCCATGCTGAAGGCTTTAACTTTTTGATCAGTCACAACGAAAATAAACTTAGGTGCGAAGATACGAGTATCGTAACGTTTGGTATAGCGATTCTCCCATTCCTTCAACTTATCTTCATTAGCGAAATACTCCTGATAGTCATCATACTTGATAACTAGGACTTGGTCTTCTACCCAGAGTTTAAACAAGGCAGCAGGAGACTCGATACGGTATCGTAGAGGGATAGCACGATATAAGTCGGTGAATATATAAGGGATAGACTTCCAGAATTCCCCGTCATTTTGGAAATTAAAACCAAGTAGTTTAGCTATAGGTTTTAGCCATTGGAAAGAATCGTGCGTGCAGCGTTCATCATCTTTCATCATAAGTTCAATAGTATGGATACTTTTAACAAGATTAGTTCTTCCTACAATTCTCATTGAATCATACCTTCTTCCTTCAGAGTTACCATAGAGTCTATGATATCATAAACAATATCCCCATATGAGTATGGGAGTTTATTATTTTCATACATCTTCTTATATACAGCATATACGAGCAATGGTTCGTTTACACTAATACCCGATAATTTAGTAATATGAATAAGATTTCGCATAGCACATTTTACAATATGCGGTAGACTAAATATAAGTTTAGTACCAGGATATCCGCCAAGCTCAGCAGCATATTGGTTAAATTCCGTATATGTACCATCAGTAGCATGACAGAAAATCTCAGCAGCATTCTTGGAAGCGTCAGATAACCGTTTAACTTCTTCATCAGATATACCACCAAACATCTTAGCAATTATATCAGTGTCTTCTTTGGCTACTTTAATTTCCAGTGTACCTTCAACAGGATCAAATACCGAAGGCTCAGTTACTTTAACATAACCGCTATCGGTATCATGCTCATATTTAAGCTTATCCCAAGCTTCTTTGTTGAAATCAACTTTAATATCGTTAATTGGTTCCTTCTTACCGTGAGCTTCTTCATGAGTCATAGGGTGAATTAGTGGGCCTAAGTATTCTCCTGTCTCAGGGTCATACATCCTAATGAACTTACGGCCTTTCTTGGTAGTAAACTCTTCATCTTCATCTCCATCTTTCTTTCGTCCAAAGAGTCGAGCTGCCATTTTAAGACCAAGATGACCGGCTTCTTTACGAATGCTATAATCCCGCATAAGTTCGAAAGCCTCACGTTGCATGTCGTTAAGGTCTTGGACTGAGCGGTCTTTATATAGTTTAACAAAGTCTTTACCTACGAACACAAAATTTGCGATTGGGTTACGACCTGAGAGAATAACTTGTAGCATACTACATGCGAGTTGAACCTCAGACCAATCTTCAATTTCTTCACCAAGACGATAAATAGACATATCGTCTTCAATCCAGGCGTTGAATAAGTCAAGAGGTGTCTTATAGAGGTCGTCCCCAATTCGCTCCCAAATCTTCTCAAATAAAATTGGTGCGTGGGTAAAAGTTTCTCCATCGAAGTCTTCTTCTTTTTCGATAATACCAAGGTCTACAGCAGCCTTAGCCATAGACTCATAGTTTACATCATCGTCATTATCTTCGACACAAGAGCAAAGAGCGTGTTGGATAGCAATACGGATACGGTTTAGAGTGGTTTTATCGATTGGCATATTATCTGTCCTCCTCGGGTTTAAATCGGAATGCAGGTATATTTATAAATGATGTCCTGGCTTCTGTAGTGACGCCATTCTCAACTTCAGTAGTGATATGATGTGTGTTCTCTATAAAGTAGGTAGCTAGGTTAGCGTGAAAGCTAGAGATTTGACACCCTGCATCATTGTCTATTACCATATATTCGAAACTTGGTGGCTTTAATTCGTTATGGTCAGACATCAACACGATATCTTCAGGGTTCTTAACAAACTCTAAGAGCTCATTGTAGTGTCTAGCGTAGTAGCTGTGAGTACATAGTAACTTCATTAGATATCCCCTTGCTCCCTTAGAGTTTTAGCTGCTTCAATAATATTATATACAACATTATTGATATCAAGCTCAGCGTTATCATGGTGATGATAAATAGCATAAGCTAGTAATAGGGTATTAAGATCGATATTAACGAAAGAAAAGATGATGGTAAGTTGGGTCGCTAACCGGTTCATATCATCTGAGAAATCTTTAGGCTCCATAGATAAGAAGGTTGCTGCATATCGAGTAAAGAGTTCGTATTTTACAGGATACATATTACAGAAGATAGCCCGTGCAATTCGGCTACCTATAATAACTTCTTCCAATTTATCAGGCTGCACATTGTCTAACATAGCGCGCATATGGTTTTGTAAAGTAGAAAGAGTTAAGATCTTATTAGGTTTTACTTCTTCTTTAGCGGCAGTAACCGGTTCTTCTTCCTTTTTATTCACAATCGTTGGGATTGGTTTTACGAGTTCAGTTCGGTTTCTGATAAAAGCAAGAGTATTAACTTTCTTTGCAACAAGCTCACCTTCAGATACAGTAACGATATACATATGTGATGGGGTTGTTTTATCGCTAAGAACAATGTCTGAAATTTTCTGCATATCATCCTCATTGTCTTTACGAACAAAGAATAGCTCGCCAACTTTCCATAGATCATACGGTTTAATCGGACTGTCGAAAATACCCATATTACTCACGTATGTCTTTGTGAATAAGTCACAGATTGCATCACAGTCTTGTACTTCTTTTTCGGTATAAGGAATAGCCTTATTCCCAAGTACAGCATTCGCAAACTTAGATGCCCATTTGACATTACGTTGACTTAATTCACTGAGGACGCGTCTTGTCAGTTCTTTACGTAAGGTAGCAGTTTCAATCATAATAGTCATGTTTTTAATAAACTTATCAAAAGAATTTTTATCTGTCATTTATTTATACCCCCTGTCGGTGTCATCATCTACAATAACATAACCTTTGTAACAAGCAATCCATATCTTAACAGTAGTTGTAATATAGATAGCGGCAATAAACACCATAATCCCACCTTTAATAATTGGGATAAAGCTAGGTGCGGACACCATAAGATACCACATGATATAAATCATAGGTGCGAAGAATGCGGATAACATAAGCATAGTTACAATGAACGTAGCATGTCTGTCTTCTCTTTTAATATTACTTGGTTGTTTCATTTAAGAACCTCCTAGTACCATTTGTTCTGTCCTTGGTTTTTGATAGGCTTAATCACGCGCACATCGAATTTAAAACCTTCATCGTCATCATGGATAAAGACGTCGATAATGGGTTTGTCTTCATTCGCTTCAACGACACGTTTAAGTGTAACGATGTTCTTTGGCATCTGAGTACGCCAAGACATGCGAGTTCCAATGAATACACAGTCCATTTCGAATAAGTCCCAGAGGTCTTTAGCATCAAAACGATAATAAGCTCCAGCAACAATAGAAGTTAGGATCTTTTGAACGTCAGCGATATACTCTTCCTCGTTACTTGGATCCATCATTAAGATATCGAAAGCTGGTTCGAGAATATCTTTGATACTCTGACTCACTTTCGTAATCTTTGGTTTGTTGAGTGGTGATAGTTTTACCAATTTAAATTCCTCCGTAAATCATACATATTAATTAGTTCTTCTTTGAGTCCAGCAGTATAAGACAAGCTACCGTCCTCATCTACGACTATAACAAAGCGGGTATCGTCAGTATCTTTGGAACTAACGAAAGTTTCATAGTCGTAATTATAAGCGTATTGCTGTGGATCACCTTTAGGGTTGACTGTAATAAGGATAGCGATATTACCAAGTGTCCAGGCCTTGAAGAAGTCAATATCAGTCATACCATGTTTCTCGCCAACTACAGAATTAAGGTAGGAGAACATAAGCGCTAGCTTGTGACGGTCGTCAGCATGGACTTGGTCGATACCTGTCCGCTCTAAGACTTTTACAAAACGATAATTTAAGTTTTCAATATAAGGGTCACCGCATTCTTTTATCCTATGCCATACCTTATCTTTATCCCAAGGTGACCATGGACAAGATTGGTTAGTACCAGAAGCATTGTGGTGATACACAATGACCGGTTTATCCTTCTTATCTTCTTCATCATCATGGAAGATCTCCCTTAGGACTTCAGATAAGACTTTGATATAAGCGTAACATATAAGTCCCGCAATTATACCAGCAAAGACAGTAACCGACTCATACTTCTCAGCTAAGATACATAAACCAATAACAATAGGTGCAACTATAGCACTGGTTACAACAATAATAAAGAAAGCGTAAATTGTATTAGATAACTTGCGCATATTTCTCATCCTCCAATCCTTCTAAAACAAGGTCTTCATGATACCAATCTGTTGAACGAAGAGGGATTGTAAGCAACCCTTTACGTTTACGAATTTCATTGATTTCTTTACGAGCCTTGATTTCGTAGTACTTATGAGCTTCGATATGGTCTTTACGAGTAGACTGGTTATAGTCAGCAAAACTATCATCTGCAAAGATAGCACCACGCTTGAACATATGGACTTCAATAGACTTCCATAGTAAGCGGGCATGTTCTCGAGAACTATAAGCCTGTTTAAACACCCGTCCTTCAGAATTACGTACTTGTTTTGCCATATTAAGCGACCTCCTTTTTAATAGTTCCACGAAATTCAAACATCTCGATATCCGGATTATACCTCATATTTAAAGGCTCCAAAACGATGTCGTTAAAGGTTGGTGGCGTTACCAAGCATAACGTAACCTCGCCCTTTCTAATAGCTTCAGTAATAGGTGCCCAGTCATGTAAAGTCATGAACCGTCCGCTACGTTGCTGCTTCCTAAATAAGATATCAAACATTGAAAACGATAGACATGGTTCACTATCTACATACGCAGTTGCTTCGGTATACGGCCCGATAAATTCAGGTATAAGTCTTGCGATTACTCTACCTGAAGATTTATAGCACACATCAACTCGTTCTACCGGAATTTCAATAGCATTTGCTCCCATTTGCATACCTCCTTAAAAAAAAAATAAGAGCTGGGTAAAAATACCCAAACTCCTATTTATGATCGATAATTACGACTTCATCTTCATTCTTTTTGAATTTCGATTTCAACCAGTTTCCGGCTTTCTTAAGAGCCCCGGTTTTGTAAGCTACATACGTCGCTGTTGCTAATCCGATAACCATTAGCCCTTTATTAGCACCTTGTTTAACGGCTTCCGCTTGTTGTGCTTGGCTTTCTTTCCAAACGTACTCAGCTTCTTCCATTTCCATAGGTGTGATAAAGCAGTCATAGTTCTCATCGAACAACAACGTATATTTAGTTTCATCACCAGGTAGTCCTGAAAACCACCCTTCACTAGTATATTGTTTTCCTTCAAATTCCATGATTAGAACCTCCTTTTATCTTTCTATATAGTAGTATGTAAATATTTTACTCCCACGCTATTTTAAATTGTACACCGAGTACATTATCTGATAAACGCTTGAAACTTTCATACTTCAGCTTATAGTAGAACCCTTCCACCTTAGCCTCCCAGAAACGATAGTCCTGGAATTTTCGTTTGAAGATAATAGGGTCTACAATATTACTAAACCAAAGAGTCATACCACGAATAGTCCCATCTTCGTTATGAATATAGGTCATAGTATCGTAGTGGTCTTTTAGTTCTTTATACAAAACACCCATATCACCACTCCTTAAACTCATCAATATAGTAGTCTGAACCAATCGGCGCATCTTTACCATAGAATTCAAAATACCCACTGCCTCGATTGTAGATTGTAATGGGTGAGAGAACATTAGACTCGAATGGTCTATCTGAGATATACCAGCAAATACCATTTGACTGACGATATACTTGCATAACAGCAGAGTTCGTCTCCATCATCTGTCCATGCAGAGTAGCCCCTGTATGCTTAGTATGAATAAGGTTCTCAATCGTAGGATGTGCTGCGTAGATGTAATAAAGGTCGGTACCTAAGATTTTAACACATAGGTTATCAATAAGGTCAATATGAGGTATTTTTGATTTAGGAACAAGTTTCCCTTCCATGGTACATAATGTTTTAATAATACCTTTTGTGACATTATTATCATATCCCATCATATATTTGATACCTGACCTACCGAACATTGATTTAAGACCAAATGCTCCTACCTCAAGTTCGTTATCAGTTACGAATAATTTCATGGTAGATGCTCCTCTTTATCTTCATCTTCACTAAAACCTAGAACTTTTAAAGCCTCTTCATAGGTTAATGCGCCCTGTCCTGGTTGCGGTTCTTCCATTTCATTCTCCTTTAAAAAAAAGAGGAGGAATGTATCCTCCCTCGATTAGTTAGCTAAATCGCGCCATAGTACATTAAGTTGATTACGGTCTTCTTCATCGAGTTCCGTAAAGGCCTTAATACCTAAGTAACGAATAGCTTCTTCGTCAAGTTTAGTCCATTCAACCTCTTGTCTGAATTCTGTAGTAACTTCTACAATAGCGTCAATAGTTTCTTGGTCTGGCTCATCTCTGAAAGACCACATTAAATGCTCAACTAATTCTAACTTACGTTGCGCTCTGTCTGTGAAACGTGCTCCAAAATATTCTTTTAGAACCCGAGTCAAGTACAAGCGATTAACGTTCGCAGAATATAGCATGTGCTTTTTAATATAGCTTTCTGAATACTCCATACCTTGATACATAAATTTACTCATAGTAAAATACCTCTCTTTCTATAGAGAGATATGTAAAAATTAGACTCCAGGGCCGTGCCACATTTCCCAACGCTCTTTGTTTTTACGTCGGGGTTGTTCTGCAGCACTAGGATTGTTGAAATTATAATCGTATTTGCTAGGGTCGATGATACCTTCTTCAACAAGCTTTTTAACTCTACGGTTTATCGTATCCTTAGAAACACCTAAGCTAACAGCGATTGTGCGATTAGACCAGCCGGATTCTTTGTAGATTAGGATTTCATCATCATCTATAAATTTCCTAGGACGCCCTCTTTTTTTAGAAGGATTCATTGCCCGTAGAATATCAAGACCATTGTTTGGATTAAGGTTTAGCGTGTCCATGGTCTTTTACCACGATTGGGCGCCCAGTATCATCAACACCAAATGTGGCTGTATGATGGCTCTTTTTATGCGCTAGAAGGTCGAATTGAGGTTTGTAAAGGTAAGGGGTATGGGTAGCAGGATCAATAACTGTTACACGAACCGCTTTAGCTATGCGTCCAGAGCTTCTATCAATACGCTCAAAGATAAATGTTTTCTCTTTATCTTTAAAGAAGTATTTGATGTAATCATAAGCAGCTTCCTTATCAGTAACGATAATATCCATAGTATTATCTTGGAAAGCAGATACGTTGACTGCAACTAACCATGACGCATTACCCATTCTAATAAGTCGCTCAAGCGTATTTACAAGTTCGATAAATTCCGGACTACTGTTTTCTCGTAACTCATTAACGACAAGTTGGTAATCAACAGGAGTCGTCACTTCCTCGCCATGTTCCAACCATACCGCAGACATAAGGGCGTAGTTAGAAAGGTCTTTGAGTGTATCAATGATTGATTCGTCTTTCACAAGCGCTTCGTTCTTAGACAAGGTGTTGAGACGGGACATCTTATCTTCCATACGAACAATAGCAGCGATTAGGCCGTGTTTTTCGAGAGACTCTTCGAAGGAGTTACCGTAGTCAGTATTCTTCTTCACAAAGATTTCTTGAAGCTCCTTGTGTGCGTCATGCATTTTCTGTGGTGTTAGTTTGTTCATTTAACTTCTCCTTATGTTCTTCTGGAATAAGCGCGTTTTCAATTGTTGGTTCTTCATGGTATACATTTTCACCATATGAGTATTCGCTCATAATCAGCTTGAGAATACCATCCATCGCCTTAATGACTTTGGGATCCAATCGTTTCACCTTTGTTATATAGATATACTTCTTCATAGTTTTTAATACAAAGAGGTTATTAGCAACATGCATTGTTTTACCGGACGCTCTTACTGGTTCTCCCAGGCTGCTAATAACAACAGCCTCAGCATTATTGATTTTACGAAGTAGATTAGCACCAAGATGTGCTTTGTTGTTTTTACCACGTTTCATTTTAGTTGCTCCTTTTGTTTTTTTTTAACGCCAAATACTTTGTAGAGTTGTAATAACTGCTATAATTAAATTAATAAATAATATAAGCGCTATTATACTTAACAAAAGTTGTATCTTAACACACCATGCAATTAAGACTGATAATAGTCCACACAATACAGTTATAATACGTACAGTTAACATAACTTCTTCATCTTTATAATATAAGAAGTCTAATATAGATTTTAAAATATTAATTATTTTCTTTATATATACGTTTTCTATCTCTTTTCTATGGTTCATTTTAACCTCCTACACATAAAAGAAATAAAAAAAAAGAAAAGAGCTGAGTAAATACTCAACTCCTAGTCTTTGTTAGAAAAAGTCTTCTTCACTTTCCCAACGAATTTGTTCACTCCTTCTTCTAAGGGGCTATCTTTATAGTAACAACTCGCAATGGTTGCTCCTATAAGCGCTAGCGATCCTGCATAGATGGTAGTGAATACCTTATTCATTTTGTTCATTTTCTGAACCTCCTTTTTCTTTCTATATAGTAGGATGTAAATATTTTACTCCCACTTAGACTCACCTTTAGCATATATACCTTTACCTAATCTTGGAGAACGATTATTAACATCAAACTCGTCAGCGATACCTAGTTCTTCAAATGCTAAACATAAGGCTGCTTGTCTGATACTTTTCTTCTTACTCTTAGGTAAAAATGTTCGAAAATCATCATTACGCAAGCTAGGTAGACATACGCCAGTCCGGTCGTCATACATAATACCTGCTTTTAACATATATGGATGTTGCGAAAACCAGTCAACGATTTCACTAAGCCTCTTGTCCATGAATTTAACTGAGCGGTACTCTTTTACAGCTTGCGGATGCCGTCTAGCGATAAGGGATACGGTCTTAGAATTAGGATCCTTAGCTAATTTCTTAAGGTCATAGTTGTGTGCTTCTAATATCCCTTTGATTACACTACGGTCTATAGTAGTAACATATAGATCTGCCCAATTACCATTACGCTTGAATGTAGATAAGAGTTTATACTCTACCCCGTATTTTTCCAACATGTTTATAACACGGAATACTTGGTAGGGGGTCTTATTTGAATTGGAGTCGATGATATATAACATAACTCCTCCTAGTCAATTGGAATATTCCAACCGATGACATTTCTAACTCCTTGATCTCGCATTGAACGTAGAGCTTCATTTATTTCATCAACTGAGAAAAATGGTGTCATCAATAGCGTGGCCTTATATGGAGGCTTAAATTGAATACGATTATTATCTAATAAGGTTAGAGTACTATACTCATCAGATTTAACCGCGTCGTACATTTTAGTTTCCTCTTCACCAGGGATAATGAAGATCTGAGTAGGCACTCGGTCACCCAGATCATCTTCTCCTCTTAGTGTAGCAATGAAACCAAATATGACAGGCTCATACTTTGCCTGCTTTTTAGAGATAAAGTTTTTAAGTCTCTTAAACATACTTAGTTCCTTTCATACTTAGTACCTTTAAAGATAATATTACCGTCTCCAACTGCAAATACGTCTTCTACAGCGTCGTGTACAAGTTGGTGGTAATAGGTCATGTCAATATCGTCGAAGCCTTTATAGTTACTTGCAAGCTCCCATTTATACCCCGTGGTTCCTGTTACAGACACACGTTTGTCGACAATGGTATCAGGGAAACCGTTTGAAATAATATAATCGACATCATGATATTCAAGACCAAGTTCAGCAGCAATCTTACGTTTCTTAGCTTCTTCTAATTGAGCAGGCGTCAATCCTTGTGACTCACGTTGAAGTAAATATTTCGGTTTGATCCATCGCGATTGAATCATTTGTGCAACATTACTTGGTTGAGTACGAGAGATTTCACGGCCTGTTACAGAAGCGTAGATTTGTGCGTTCTTACCAATATACTGGTCGTCAAGATAGATAGCGGTCTTAACTTCCTTAGTTGTGAAGAAGTCTTGTTCGTTAACCTCTTCCTGACTCAGAAGCGTCTTGTAGACATATGGGTTTGTCTTCTTACCGAACTGCGCACCAATAGCTTCCCATTTACCTTTCTCATCTTCCGGCCAACCGATTTCAGCAATAACGGTAGCACGGTTAAGCAAGGCCATACGAGAATATGTGTGTTCGTGTTCGAAGGTGTAGCCGTATTGATTAGCCAAATCCATTAAGAAGTCGATAACTTTTTGGTCACCATGTGGAATCTTAATAGAGTCGGTCTTAATATGAGCAGCTTGATACCCCATCTCCTCAACAGACTTTTGAGCCTTAATCATAAATAAGGCACCACGTTTTGCGATGCAGTTATCAATATTACGAGGGTCTTTGAATTTATTAGGCCAAGGCGCAGATGTCATACCATACACAATATTGATAACAATCTTAAGCGCATGAGCAAGACCTTTAACAGACCCCCCTTCCAAATATGGACGAAGCTTGTCTGATAGTTCAGGGTCTACTTCGTCAAAGGCATGCGATGCTTCCTCGATATTACCATGCTTGATAGCCATACGACATTTAACCAAGGCCGCAAACTTAGGAGTATATGGGCCAAAGTAATTCATAGCAATCAAGCTATGTGGATGCATGGACGCAATATCTAATACAACAACGTTCTCGTAAATACCAGGCTCGGCATGTACATAACCGCCTTCAGATGGATCTTCACCCATGTATTCAGATTTCTTCTTGAATTTATCATAGGTGTATCCTGGGAATTCTTCAGCAAGGTCATACCAGTTGAATTTCTCTTGAGGATTTGGGTCATCACCAAATAAGAATTTCTCAGCTTGTGTCTGAGTCTTAACGTTAGGTGATAGCCCGTTAATTTCGGCAAGGATTTTACGAGCAGCCCAAGCGTCTTGACCGTCTTTAGATTTAAATAACTCTTCCTCTGAGGTTACATCGTTAAGCATATATGCCGCACAACGACCCCATGCATGCTCAGGTAGAGGTTTAGTCCAATCATATTCGAACTCGTCATGACGTAGACCTAGCTTGATTTGCCATTTCTTCAATGACATCTTAGTATCTAGGAACTCGTAAATATCCCCATAAGAGATTTCATTAGCAGCCCAGATCTTAGACCGCTTATCGCCTCTCTCAATAATACCTTGAGAGCGCTGGTAACATTCCATCTCATCATCGCCCTGCATACGTCCATAAGCAATATGGTTATCGTATCCAAGGTTGTTGAAGCCCATCATATTGTGGTTATCGAATAGCTCTCGTGTCCGTTGTGGTGTAGGATTGATTTCAATACCAATCTTGTCTTTGTTCTGACTCCACCACTCGTTAACAAGGATGCGTTCAATATCACTGAGGCTCATACAATCTTCTAATCCTCGGTAGACGGCTTCTGGTACCTCAAGACCGTATTTCTTCCAACCAATCATATATAGGTTAGAGAAGACCTCCGAGTCGAAGAATGTAATTTCCTCATCTGGTAGAATAAGAGACTCTGAAACTGAGTCAGTCTCATCTTCTGGAATATTCGCAAACTTCATCTGAGCAACCATCTTCATACACTGCGGTGCTTGGTTGGTTGAGCTGAGTGCGAATTTAAGAACGTCTTGTTGCATATGTCGTAGGTCATACGTTACACCTGACTCATATGCTTCGTCAAGCTTGTCTTTAATAAAGCTAACCTCTGGAGCCGTCGCACCATGGTGTTCTTTACGCATACAAGCCTCAATAAAGTTCTTAAGTTTCTGCTCTGTCCAAATAATATGTTCCACGTCCTTATACATTGTCTTCTTGTCCTCCTTCAAAGGTAGCCCGCTTGAAATATGAGCTACAGGGAGATCGTTCGCAGAAATAAGCTTCCGTCGTAACGATGCCCCACCATTATATACCTTAATTTCAACATCATCAGATATGCGATTAGCCAAGCGAGTTGGGTCACCATCATACCAATAATGCAAGTGGACACCACCACCTGATTTAGAAACCTCAGTATATGTAGGAGGATATTGAGCAGCCAATTCTAAGTTCTTAGCAAGGTCTTTTTCTCCTGCCTCGTTCTTACAATCAAAGTCAATGACAATATGTTCAGTTGGAACACGGACAAAGTGTAGTTTAGTTGGGTTGATATCTTTGAGGGTTGTGGTGACATTATCCCATTTCTTCAACGGGTTACCTGCCTCATTGGTGTATTGTGCAGGCCAGTCACGTCCCTCCATGTCAAACCTAGATGTAACTCGACCCATAGTTAAGTCAATCTTAGGTTTTGATTCGCCTCCTGCCTGTTTCTTTTTAGTCTCAGGGAAGGCTTCCTCGTATTTAAATCCGCGATACCAGTGACGTTTACGATTACCGTCTTCGTCCTTAGTATCTTTGGTGTACGTCTCAAAGAAGCGCTGTAAACCTAATCGTAGCCTATTCTTATAACCATTGGTCTCCCATCCTCTTTCCTCAAGCATACCTTTGTAAATAAGCTCAACTTCAGAGAGGGTTGGGTTATTCTGCATAAGTAGGACGTTTTCACGAACAAACTCGAATATGGAATCGCCATACTCAAGCATCTCAATATCCACATCGTTAGCGTAGAAGAAAGCACCTAGACGAGAGAATGTGTCAATCGCCTTTTGCGCAATACCTGCTAACTCGTATTGAATACCGTTCATGAGTTCCTTATATCTAGGGCCAGCAATTAGATGCCCCGTAGGAACAGCCTTAAGTAACCGCCGTACAATCCCTGAGTCTGAGTCACGGAATTGTGCACGTTGGTTTGACGCAGTGATAATAAGACCTTTAAAGGTTACAGGATATGGGCGTTGATAAAGTTTACGCACAAACACTTCTTCGTGTGATGTTACTTTTAACAGTGGAGTATCATTCTTAATACGACTCAAATCAGTATCCGAGTCAATCAATAACGGTAGCTCTTGTAGAGTTCCTGTCGCATACTCCGAACCACTAGTTAGTTGTTTTAGATCAATACCTCCAATATACTGCCCTAGTAACATCTCAATAATTCTGATAATGGTACCTTTACCGGTTCCTGCAGGGCCGTATAGAAATAAAAATTTATCGATGTTGATGATTTCACCTGTAAATAAGGCACCTAAACACCATAAAATTTTGTCTAGTTGGTCTGGTGCATACAATACAGATGTCATCTCATCAAATGCGGGTGTAGGCTGAGGAGTTGGTGTATAAGGTAGTTGGAATGTTGAGTAATCTTCCCTAGCAACTTTGTAATTGCTAAATAAGATTTTAGAGTTGAATACTTGTAATGACTCCGGTGCATCTTCACAATACTTACCGAAGTTACGCATAAGTCCAGAGCCTGCGTTCTGCATAAATTTAAGAGATATGCGTTCATAACCCTGAGCTTTAAGCTCCATGTATTTCTGTCTAATATAATGGTCAACAGCACGAACAACATCGTTCTTTTCCATCGACCATTTCTCACCGTCCCACATTGCGTAGAACGCTCCACCTTTTACAACGATATCTTGTACATCCGCACCTTGGTTATCTAAATAGGTAAAGTCTGCAGAAACGACAGCATCGGCTTTCCGATTAGACCCAGTTAATTCTTCAACTGTAATATTAAAGAAATCTGGTTTTCTATCTGTCATATCTCACTCCTCTAAAATCCTATCGCGACAACTCTGCTCATATCGATATATTTCTCGTTACAGCAATCGTCGATAAACGGCGACTCACCTTTTGGATTTCGCTTCTTAATATAGAAAACGCTATTGTCCATGAAGGCTTGCTTAAACGCCGCATAATCATTAGTAGGAATAAAGTCAGCAATAAAGGTCTTACCGTCAAAAGAATATTTAACTAGTAATAACTCTTCATGCATAACTACTCCTCATCGTCAATTCCGTTCATTTCTTTGAAATATTCTTCAAAGTCTGATGCCCGTCCAATAAATTCGTTGTACTCAATAAATAAGCGCACATCGAAGCCAGTATCATTTGGTTCAAGATGGTCTACAACTCGTCCAAACATACTAAGTTTCTTCATTGGGCTATTTGGTACATTCTGAACATTGCGGTGCTCAAGGATCTTACCGATGATAAGGAGTTTCTGTTCGATAGTTTCGCAGTCAAGGAGACCGGAGTTATAGAGCATATAACCCACCATTGCCAATGCGCAACCTTCTGTGGTATCTTCTTCGAACTTCTGACTGAATTCAAATAAGATTTCACCAAAGGTTACAGGGAATGTTTCTGAGTAATATGCATCAGGGCCGAAGAAATCACGTCGGCGTTCACGCACATCTTCCCAGATATTAGCATCATGCTCATTGTAAGGTTGAACAATATTGGTATCATTAACCTCTAGTAATTCAGAGAATACATCCATAATTCCGTGAATATTCTCTTTTGTAAATAGCACACCTAGATTATATCGTTCAGATACATAACGGCATAATTCTGGCGAGTTATCATACAACTGGGAGATTAGAACCGATTTGTATTGGTTCCAAGCTTCAATACTCCCAGGGTCAGTATCATGTCGCATACTTTGTCCCTCATTTCCTTTCAAATTTTTAGCAGCTTCAACGACATGATAAGGAATGTTTTCTTCACCTACGTTGAAATATTCGTTTTCTTGCCATACGTTATGATGTACAACTTCTTCTTCAGTTTGTTGTGCACCAGCATGGTAATCATCTTCTTCACTAGGAGCCATCTCATCTTCCGTCGTAGTTAAAGTAACACGACGTCGACGCATTTCTTCTAGTTCTTCATTTTCGTCTTGTGGCGGTTCAGGAGTGCCGAAAATAAGGGCGTCAATATGTTCTTCAGCTAAGGCAAGCTGTTGGTCACGTAAAGCAATCGTTTCCATCAACTCTTGAGTCTGGGCTTGATTGACTTCCTCCATTTCTTTGAGTTGTTTTTTAGTTTCCTTTACAAATTTGTAAACGAAATAAGACAACCCAGCAACCGCACCTGTAACAAGACCAGCGGTTATAAGTGTTTCTTTTTTCATTTCTTTGCATCCTTTTTAAGAATATGATTGATGCATTCAGCAATCAGAGCAAGGTCTTCGACAGGTAAACTAACACACATAGTTGCATTAGTCTCTTCATCGAATACTTCTAAAAGTACATCATCGTCATTTTCATAGACCAGACATAGCCCTGCTGTTGAATCTAATTGTTTGAATTTCATTTCCATTGTAATATCCTCCTTGGATATAGTGGAAGACCGGTACACATACCGGCCTAGTCCTTTACTCTCTATATCCAAATATCCCTATGCAGCAAGAGCTTCGTCTGCTTCAGGGTTAATAGGAGCTACTACAATTTTCTCGTAGAGTTTCTCCCAGATGTCATTCACTTCTTTAGTGACTTCTTCACCGTCAAATTCGTGATTAGGTGTGAAGTTAGAGCGAACATCGCCATCTTTATCGAAAGATACCCAGCGAGTTTCCAGCTTGTCAGGAAGGAGCATGTTAATCGCATTTGACACGATTGTTTCACGCTCTACACCAAGTTGGATTTCACGGTTGATAGCGTCTTCTTCAAGAATACGGCTGTAATCTTTCTCCTTATCAATAACAGAGTGGAGAATATCTTCGGCTTCATTAGCAAAGGCACTACGTTTAACCCAAGCGGTACGATATCCATAGCAATATCCACCAATTACAGCAGCAGCAAGAAGACCAAAACCGATATAAGTTTTAACCTTTTTCTTGTCAATTTTCTTGACTTCGGGTTCAACAACTTCTTCAACAGTTTCAATTTGGCCTGTTGTTTCATCAGCAACGGCTTCTACAACTTCTTCTTCAGCGTAGATACCTTCTTTGTTTTTGTAGTCTTTGAAGTTCTTATACAATTTGTAAACTGTATATGTAGCGTTGACAGTTAGGAATGTGTAAAGACTAGCTTTTGCGATTTTGTTCATAGGTATACCTCCAAATATGTTCTATTAAATCAAGTAATCAGAAATATCAGACGCGAAATCAACAGATGATGTGATATCACGTACTGGCGGGAATTCAATTACAGGGACAGGATATGGGTATCCGTTTTCGTCTTTGACCATTACAACATGTACGTCAAGGTCGAAGTAGTCGTTGTCAGTCCAACCTAGTTCAGTACCAGCACGACGTTCGTGTTTTTCCAATGGGATCTTAAGAGCGTCATACAAACCTGTAAGAGTAATATGTCCTACACGTTGTAGTTTTTGATAGAGTGCGTTAGAAATAGATGTGATATACATTTGGTTGTAGTTCAAGTCATCTTTAACGAATTCAGCAGACTTGTTGAAATATGTATATTCCATCCATTGTACTTCATTTGGTTTAATTACAGAAACAGTCTTAGGTTTCTTCTTGCCTTCTTCTTCAGGCCCTGCTAGGACTTCTTCACGTTGACCGATGAATTGTGCGTTAGGGTCATCAGGGTATTGTTCCCGAATTTGCTTACGCAGCTTATGGTTAGCTTGAGTAGCAGAGGCAAGAGCAGAGGCAAGAAGTGCGTTACGTCCAGTCAACACATGGTATGATCGTAGGATTGCTCCAGTTGACAAGAGACCCATTGTTACAGTAGGCGATACAGCTTTAACTACACGGAATACAGTTTCTCCAACTGGTACTTCCATTTCACATTCACGGCGAGCTTCAATTTCTTCAACAATTTGTGTGATCTTACCTTTAGCACGATATGCCAATACGGCAGTAGCAGCGAAACCAACAAGACCTGCAGCGGTCATAATAAGCGGCTCTTTTTTCTTATAGTTGAAAGCAAGTTTTTCCATGTTTTCTTTAAAGATTTCTAGACTCCATTTAGACATTATATAATTCTCCTTTAATCAGCAATAGACCCGATGAGGGCGAGTAAAAACAAAATAATAAGAGCTATAATAAATAGTTTACCAAATAATATTAATAACGTACCACCTATAATAATTATAGACAATAATAATAATATTGAAAAAAATACACACATTATTATTCACCTTTGTCAACGACTTTAGTAACTTTGCTAGCAGACTCAAGTCCTTTTTCAATAGCTTTCTTAGTTGTATCTACCAAATATGGTACAACACCGAATGCGACGATTTTGAGGGTAGTAAAAATTGCTTTTTTATTCATGATATTTTCTCCTTTTTCTTATAAATGATTAAACAACTTCAACAGGTGGTAAGCCAAGAATATATTTACCAGCAGACGGGATGATAGCGACATTATCTAGATTACGCCAACCGTATGCATTGTCTGTATAGTCAACACTTGGGCGATTGATATAATCGTAGTAGTCAGCTAGCAAGGCACGTCCGCTACGCATAATATCGCCACGCAAGAGATCGAGAACTTCCTTAGCATCTTGATAGCGGTCAATTTCCCAAATCTTAATCCTTCCAGGTGAATTGATTGATTGGACTGAATTAGAGACTTGTTGTTGTGGGTGATATGCGCTAGAGTAATTGGTGTAGGTCTGACGTCCGCTACCATTATAATAACGTGATGGGTTTGACCAACCTCCACCATATCCGTTATATCGAGACCGGTCTTCACCATACGCCGCCATATTCACACCAGTGTTAATCGTGTTAACAAGGGTGTCTTTGATAGCAGGCATGATAACTTCACGACCTAAATACGAGCCAATAGCACGAATACCATTAGGGCCAAGGATGCCGCGGACAAGTCGTGTCATAAGACCTGGCTTCCGTTCCTCAGCAGCCGTAGCCGTAGTAACCGCTTTCTTTGGTGTACGCTCTACAGTTTCTGTAGTAATCGTCTCTTTGGTCTCTTTTTCAACCATCGCTACATTAGTAGCACGGATATCACTGTAATCCGTTTTTGTCATATGCTTCTCCTTTTGAAAAAAAAATATGAAAGGTGTTTTCTTGTTTCCTGCCGGAATCGAACCGACGCTTCGATATTAACGTGTGCTCCCATAGTACACCAAGTAATCCAAGATACCTTTCTATATAGTAGGGTGTAAAAATTTTATAATTGGTATCCGACAAGGACTACACAAAGCATTCCATCTTGTAATTCGGAAGCCAATGTATCGTAGTGAGCAACCTTGAACGGCATACCTTCAACTGATGCAAAATCATTTGTTGAACCTAGGTCTAGTAGCATATCGGTTGATTGCATAGGCTCAAGTGGGTCGACAGTTAGAACAACATCAACTTGTTCTGAGTCTTTATGAGGTAATCGTTCTAATTTGTATGGGTATTTATCTAAATATGTTTTCTTCATCTTCTTCTCCTTCAAAAAAAAAAGATAAGAGCTGGGAATTTAATCCCTAACTCTTATTCTTCAGAATTTACATTTTCTGTAACGACTTCTACAACATCTTCAGTAGTTTCTTCGATTGCTGTTGGTAGTTCGAATTCCGCAGGCATTCCTGCTTGATAAACCTTCTTACCGAAGAAGATTACTGCGGCACCAGCTCCAACTGCGGCTGCGATTTGCCAAGCGTGTTCCTTAGTCCAGGATAGAATCCCTTTCTTAGGTTGTGCTTCAGCATTCGCAACAACAACAGGTTGTGCTTGTGCATCAATAACTTCTTTAGTTTGGTCTACAACATCAGTAGCCTTAACTTCTTCAACTTCAACAACTTCTTTAACTTCTTTAGACATATCAATGTCCTCCTTTAAATTTTATTCTATATAGTGGCATGTAAAAATTTTATTTAAATGGGAATTGGAAACACCATTTCTTTCGGGTATTAGAATACCAATACCGCGGTCGAACTAGTTTACCCGCAATTCGTGGGTCTTTTAGATATAGATCAAATAGATGATCGGCAATACTTTCCATAACATCTAAATCGTCTTCAATATGACTCTCAGATGAGATTGGGTCGATATGCATCCTAATACCGCCAGCATCTTGATGGTAATATGCAATGCGGGAGCGGTAGATAGCATTAACCAAAATAAGGTTGTTAGGGTAGACTACAATTTCATTATGCATTAACGTTTTCCTTTCTCTATATAAAGAATATCACCTTTAACCATTGCCCCAAAAGCAGCGTTATCTTCAAGCTCAGTTACTTGCACGTAGAGAACATCGCCTTTACGCACACTAGGTTGGTCAGGCATATCATACATGTTAAATTGGCCATAAGTTTCCCCAGGAGAGCCTTTAACTTTAACTTTACCTAGGAAACTGTATTTTCCACTCTCTTCGTCAAAGCTATCAATAGAGTTTTGTGTAACCTCCCAGCGTACAATCTTACCTTGCCAATCTTTATCAGTATTGAGTTGGTGTAGGTCGGTGATTGTGACAATATCGGCCTTAGGCGCTTTAGGAGAGAAGTACCAAATACCTACTCCTGCACTAGCGAAAACAAATAGCAAAGCAAAAATGATAATAAATTTATGTTTCATGATCTTTCTCCTTTATAATAAGTCACGAATAATATTGATAGCGTTTGTTAAGCATTCTTCAATATAGTGCTTGTGGTCAGCAGCAAGACTATAGAATGAGCGATTATAGTAGTGTTCGCCATATTCTTTCGTACACCATTCGGCCCACTCCTCTGCAGTTTCAGACCAAGCATATGTGGTTAGGTTAGTAGCTACAATAAATTCAACACAAAAATGACGAATAAATTCATCATCTTCCATAGCCATAATCTTCTGACGACGTCTCTCTTCAAACTTCATATTATGCGATTTCTCCTCTAGTGCACGATTTTCACCTTTCATATTGTGGTTAATGTAGACAAGGTTATAGAACGATTGTTCAAAATATTCTCGTTTGGCTAGTAAGATATCGTTATAGACCTGACGTTCGTTTTCTGGTAAATCTTCCAGAACAATATCTGTACAATTACGGAAATCCACATCAGTAGGCCCAAGGTCATAGGTTTGAATAGCGTCTTGCATCTTGGCTAGAATATTATTAACTGTATTCTTAGAAAGATACATAGATACGTTAACCTTAAAATACGCATAGTAGATTTTCCGAAGATCTTCTTTATAATAATTAATGATATCGGAAATACTAACACCGCATATATCTCCATATTCAGTTGCCAGCATAATGAGAAACATTTCAAAGTCTTCGTCATTCTCTTCCAGATGGTTTTCGGCCATTATGAATGCGATAGCTTCAAAGAAGGCTTTTCGGAATTCATCAGTGAAATAGTCCTCATAGTAAATATATTCTTTTTGAGACATTTATACCTCCAAAAAAAAAGAGAGAGTGGTATACACTCTCAAATTATATTAATAAGGTTTCTTAATCAGACTCTTCGCACTCGAAGTGAAGATACCATCTTCAGCTTCATAGTCACGAATGATCAAAATACCAGCGATACTAGCCAAAGCACCACCTACAGTAGTGATGATTGCCGCCTTCACTTGAGGCTCGACTTTAGACTTACCTTGCATCTTCCGGACTTGTACATCCGTTAGAGACTTAGTAAGAATGTCGATCTCAACGAGTGCATTATTATACTCATCACTACCGATTTCGGCATTGGCAAGAACGGTATTCAGTTCTCGCAATTTAGCTTCAATTGTCTCTCCAATTTGAGACGAAGCGTCCTTCTTAAAAATATTATTAAATAACTTCATAGTTATTACCTCTCTTTCTATTTAGTGGAGTGTATTTTTTTTATATTGTGCTCTTACCGCTTCGCCATCATATTCTTCCTTAATTTCATTAGGTAGTTCAACGGTTAAATAAGCTTCAAAAAGATCATTATTGTAATTGGCGTTATATCCAAAGTGCTGCTCCAATAAACCAACTAGAACAGGCATCAAAAGATGGCCTTGTTTAAAAAAGGAAATGCCCTGTTCTTTAAATTTATCATCGAAATATCTATTGGAAAGACGGATTCTTAGCTTATCAGTGGTATTTTCTTTAATATACTGGTTAATATATGATTGAATATCATTCAAGATATCAGTAAAGTCTGCCGCCGGAATTCGAGTATTCAATTTCTTTTGGACATCTTTTGCTCGCATCAACATGCATTTTTCAGGGTTGAATAGTTCCATTATAGTTCTCCTTAAAAAAAATAAAAGCCTGGAAATAATCCAGACTAATATTCCTTTTTCAATTTGGTCAACACCATACGGGTGACCTCCAAGCGTTTATTTTGGGCATAAGCGTCTTGTTTTAGATATCCTTTCTTGATTAGACCTTTAATATAGTCTTCCTCAAGAACAGCGTATGCAGCAAGGGCATAGAACCCAATAAATCTTAGAAATCTTCTTAACATGATATTACCTCTCTTTCTACTTAGTAACGTGTAAAAAGTTGGTTATAGTTTTATAACAAGATCTCGGATATCTGATACAAATTGGTTTCTCTTAATACGTACTTCCGTATCATAACCATACTCAACATGTAGGAGGTTAGCTAAGCGGTTTATAATACCCATCCATTCCGATTTATCAATATTGATAGCCTCAAGATATTCGTCAAAGACAGATAACGGAATAGTGAAGCTCGGATGGTGTTCTGTAGAAATAGGTACTATATTAAGCCTTGCAGAGACAATATCAAGCATTTCTGTGAAGTCGAATCTATAGATATGTTTTTCCGCATTCTTATTACGGATTTCCATAGCTTTATCACGTGTTGGTAGAATACATTTTTCAAAATTAACATAGTTGATGATTTTAGTCATTTATTTGTCCTCTTTGAATTTGATGACTAGGTCGTATTTTTCTTTAAGATGCCGATACTCATCATAGTAATATGTAGCGGCTTTATCTCTAACCTCCCAGCGCTTCTTAAACATATCGCGTTCTTGTATAGCCTTGGTGTATTCATTATCTTTGAAAATATAACGAACCTGCATAACTGTAAGCAAGATTACAGAGAATGCCAAGGTTAATAAGGTTGTTATAATGGCATTATGTTTTGTTGTATAGTCGTCTTTCTCTGTTCGTTTCATATATACCTCCTAAAATTGAAGAGCGATATTGTAGCAGTTATCTCGCATCTTTATACGGGCAACATAACCTAAATCATCAAGAATGTTAGCGATAACAACATCGATATTATTTGCGATAATCTCTCTTTCGACACCATCATAGATGGAGGCTAGGTCAGACATTGAAAGTGTAATACCTCCAGATGCTTTATTCATATCAAATTGGTGTAAAATATAATTATTTAAAGCTTCTGAATGGTCGACTACGGTCTTTTTAAACGTCGTGCGGTTTTTTACTAAAATACTTCTAATAGGATCCATATTCATATACTCCTTTCAAAAAAAAAAGAGAAGCCGAGTATTTAACTCAGCCTCAACTTTAGAATTTAATCCCTAATGAGATTATAATGTCTTCATTATCGTCTGCATATGGAATAACGATATAGCCGAATTTATCGATAATAACGGTCTGAATCAAATCAATATTATTTTGGACGCTATATACGGAAACTCCAAGAGCATCTGCGATATCTTCAACTGAGATAACAACAGAAGCTTCTGGTTTTTTCATATAGCGATCCGTAATAATATCATCAATATTATCAGCGTTTATATCAACAGCCTTCTTAACTTCATCGCGCATTTCCATACGCATTTGCATAATTTTATTCATTATAAAATCCTCCAAAAATATTTATTCTATATAGTAGAATGTAAATATTTTAAAAGAGCCAGTCGATTAAAAATATAGCGAGTAGTGTTTCCCAGAACCCCATATCGTGTTCTTTCTTCTTAGCCATATCATTTCTCCTTTCAAAAAAAAAAGGAACTTGGTAGTTCCATTCATCAGTCATTTGTTTCGTCCAAACAACGTCAGAATAAAGTTCCCAAGCCCTTTTATAACAGCATAGACAAACCATCCAAACAATCCAATAGTAATTAGTAAGAACCATAATAATTCCATTTCAATTCTCCTTTAAGTTTATTTATTCTATATAGTAGTCTGTAAAAATTTTAAAAAAAGAAGGAGGGTTGTACCTCCTCCGATTAAGCGATCTTTACTCGTCTCATCATGAGTAAGCGTGCTTCCGTTTGTTGCTCTTCTGGCAACTCAGAAAACAATCTTGCTCCAATAACCTGTAACTCTGCCTTATCGGAATCAGTCATCCCTAATTCTTTTTCAGCTTTGATTCCATAATATGAAATCATATGACCAAATAACAAGTTTTGATTTTTGACAAATTTATCCATCCAAGCATATTGCTTTTCTACCAAATATCGTGCTTTTCGAGTCATGCGTGAACCAAAATATTCCCACATAGCATCCATAACACAATCTTTAGTGAACATAGCCATTTTGCATTGGAAGAGTAAATCTTCTTCATTAATCCAAGTATTTTTGTTTACATAATATTTCATGATTATATACCTCATTTCTTTCTATATAGTAGAAAGTAAATTTTTGAAAAAAAAATGAGCGTTGTAAGTTTTACCCTAGCAACGCCCTTATATTAGTTACGGTGTTTTTCACCATACCAGTCGCCTATTATATCACCCATAGCGATCCACCCAATAATACCGTCATGATCGATCTTAGCCCAATGCCAATCGCACTGAGTTTGTGTTTCAATCACTCGGTATTTACGATTAATTGTACACATACCTAGAACCTCTCCGATACGAGACGGCTCATTACGAATATGTAAACCAACCTTAGGTGTAAAAAACTTAGGTGTCCAATAGACGTCAAGGTATTCATCAATTTTTTCTTTAAGTGACGCCAACATATAATGGGTTGTTCCACCACCTGTTAATGGTTTTAAAACTGAGAATATACGTATAAACACTGGCGCATTCACTGACCAGACATAATTTACTAGGTCTATACCATGTGTTTCTTTATATGTACTACGAAGATACTTTAGTTCTTCCTCATTATGTACATAGGCAATCTCATTAACTTCGCCATTATAGTAATATACTTTATTAGGATCCCAACCTTGTAAATATGGTTGTCCAGGATCTCCTCCTATAATCCTAAAAGTAAAATGCATAGCCATATCTATAACCTCTAAGGCGCTGCGCCAATCTGCCTCAATATCTTATCGATAGAAGCACGGATATTGTCATTTGCGCCTGATGGACGTGTCACACCGAATACACGAACATATACAGGTACCATGTTATTCCAATCATAATGCTTAAGATCTCGCCCATGAGTATCTCGCCAAATAGCGCGAAGATATTTGAGCTCTTCTAAGTTATGAACAGGTTGAACTTCATTAATAGCACCATTGTAGTAATAAATTGTATTAGGTTCCCAGTTTGCAGGGTCACCTTTAATATTAAATGTAAAATCCATACTAGTCCTTTCTGGTGGTACTTCAGTTGCTGTATCCCCTGCCGCGCCTAACCCACCTCCAACACCATCTGAATATGGAGGGTAGATGAAACCGATGATCTGTTCTCCACCGCCTCGCAATGAGCGTACACGATATCGAGCAGGGCCACCGAAGCCACCGTCCACGTTCTGTTCTATAGTCTGGAAGTTACCGTTACCGTCTGGGTCATTAACAACGAAACCAGTATGCCCATATGGGTGCGCGGTTGTTCTCATACAGAATATAGCTCCTGCACGAGGCAACTCTACACCTGTTGTACGCCAACCAAGACCTTGGCCAGCTCTTAGCATATCAATCCCGTTACCCCACATAGACCGCCCAAAGAATTTCTGAGCGACCATGTTAGGGAGGTCGACACATTGCATACCATAGGCACCATCAGCATCGACCCCTATACCACGGTCAGCAAGGCTACGCACCCAGGATAATACTTCACCCCTAGTTGCCATATAGCCCTCCTAGAATTTTATTTTCCGTCATCCTCAGCAGCCTGAGCTTCATTGTAACGCTTAGTAGAGATCATCAATACAGAACCTGCGAAGGTCGCAAAGAGTCCAATTGTAGCGGTGATCTTAGTTGCGTCAAACCCATACAATACGCCAAGCCCCGCAATAAGGGTTACAAGAGCAGGTACTACATTGAGTAAGATGAATTTAGCAGCGTTGTATTGTTCATTTGTTAATGGTTTCATATTATGTCTCCTAGTGCATATTAATTGATCGGACGGTAACTTTGATTTCGTCAACGTCCTCTTTAACCGACTTTAAACTGTCGTTCATATAGTCCATTCGATCGACTAAAGCTCGAATAATCTTTTGTTCTTCCTCATACTTATCAAGCCTGTAAGAAACACTATCCAAGTTCTTGTCTTGGTGTTTATTAGATACTTCAAGTTCTGTCAAACGATGTTCTAAATCCGCTGTACGGTTTTTTGATGAAATATAGAATGTTGCACCGCTGATAACGATAGGGAATACTACCGTCAACACCCAGTGCATTAACTCTCTTTCTTGCATGTTCCTCCTTTAGTCAATTCGTGGCATAACCATACTAAGCACCCCTTGTCGTAGCATATCTTCTACTTTCTGAGCTTTATAAGAATACCCTTCTGATGCTTGCATAACGAATGTAAACAAAGTCAAAGTATCTTTAGGCCACTTAGGGTTTGTATCATATGGATAAGGCATTGCTACGACATCACCATTACTATAACGTTTTCCTGCAATGAGAGGTTTTGCTACTGAGGCGATTTTCTTATATGTAGAAGAAATCATGCCGTCTTTTGTAGTTACTGCGAATGCGACGATGATATCCATAGCGCTGTCGATACCAGCAATCTGCTCTTGCACTTGCTCAATCTTCTCATTCTCGGCTTTACGAGGGAAGTTGATATCATAGTGCTTCTGCATAGCTTGCTTGTACAGATCAGCATTAGGTAAGTCGATTACAGACTCGTCCAAATATACATGTACTACAGACCCAACATCATCGACAAGAATAATATGAGTCTTCTTGCTGTTAGTCGAATCGTAGTCCAAAGATTTCGATTTAAATTCTAATTTAGACACTTAAATCTCCTTTCCTAAAATAATTTATAGTGGGTACCTTATTTATGTTGTGTAGATTATATCATGACAGTCAGTTGTCCAATATAACTTACATCATTATGAGTAGCTAGTGCGTGAAATGTTCCTGTGTCCTTATTAACCTGGACGTGTATGTTGCCATCACCACCATTGATGCCCCAACCTGCAACTACAAACATGTAAGATTGAGGTGCTTTGAAGATATCTAGAGGTATGTCTGCAAATTGAATATTTCCGCCATTACCTACAAAATTAAATCGAACAGATAAGACGTCTCCAACACGCTTATAGAACGAATCTTTAAATCCGGCAGGCTGCCAATCAGTTGTTTTGACAAGTCCTGGGTTATCCGTAAATACAAATTCTTTCCATGGCGAAGGCTTCCATTCACGATTATTATTATAATATCGTACAAAATGTTGACCTGAATTAAAATCAGTAAAGAACTGAGCACCTTTCCAGGTATCAAGCCAGTAATTTTGGAATAAACCCCAGCCGCCATTTCTACCAATAGGGTGATCACTATATTGATTGCTTCGCCAGTCTATAGTCGTCTTTTGGATATTCCATGGTTGATTCCATCCGCCTCGATTCAACATACCATTATTTTGAGTAAGCTGATATTGTTGGATAGGATCGTTATTCGCATAGATGTCCCCAGCGACGTCCAATACGCCACGTTCACGGATTTTACCAATACCGACACCAGTCTTATCCATAGACATAACTACAGCTCGAGTGGCAATTTCCACACGGTATTCTGAAGATGAGAATTTATCTTCAATCTTACCTATAATGACATAAGAACGGTCAGCCCCATATCTACCGCCTAGGTTAGCAACAGAGTTAACTAGTGAGGATACTGTAGTAAAGGACGCAGTAGCAGGGCCATTATCCTCTGTATAGTTATCGGTACCAAATGGTGCTACTTTAAAAGAAACTCTCATGGTATTCTTCTGAGAACCATCAATAGTTAATGGAGCAATCTTGGTATTACGTGTTACCTGTATCTGGTCGGCATTAGTACCAACACGAGTAGCGGAAAATGATATCTGCGGTAGATGATAATCTAAGAAGTCTACCTCAATCTCTTTTGGATCAGATGTGCGTCCGCGAGTATCTGTTACTGTGGCTCTAAGTTTAGCTTTACCTACATGGTTTACCTCACCAATATAACCTTCTTGGTCATAAGCAGAATATGGTTTATCTACGATAGATACTGTATATCGAGCAATCTTAGACCCATATATACCAGCAGCACCAGAGAAAGCAACTTTTAATTTAGATAGGACGGATACAAATGTATTCGGCTTCCTAATTATGTCAGCTATTTTCTTATTTGTATCTGAGACAGATATATTCTTTAGACTAGGTTTTACCGAATCTGGTACAGTAAGTTTGACTTGTTGGGCTTGACGACCAACTTCTCTACCATTCTTATATGTTAGGTAATATATGGTACCTATCCCACTTAAGGCGTCTGGTATCTGCTCACATAGTTCCATAGGCGGAGTCCATGTAAACGAGGTATCGGCAGGTGTCTCTCCTGTAATATTCGAAGACCAGTTACCAAAATATACATGAATATAATGTCGGAACTCAGGTGAAGCTTTCTGAATATTAAGGGTAATAGGTTGACCAATTACAGAGTCTATAGCCGGGCCTTTACTTGCACGAGGGATATCTTGGAGTTTAAGATCAAATCCTACAGATGCAAATCCAAACCCTTGAATATGGATTTCAAAACTTGCTGCGACACCAACAGTCTTACGACCGTCCGCATCGTGATTGACCCTAAAATCTTTAGCAAGTAATAGTTTACGTTCCCCAGGCCTTATACCAGCGTCTTGTTGAGAAACATCGATAATATCCCCTACTCTGATAGTAAGAGGTTTGGGATAGTAACCATTTAGGGACGTGTACCCATCAGTTATCAGGAACACTTGAACGTTTACAGTTGAATAGTTACCTTCATTATTCGGAGTATTCCATGCAGAGATAACTTCCAACTGCATACCCGGCCCCCAATAACCGGAGAAATTAGCACGTACCATTTATCTACACACCTCCTACATACATTGTTAAGTTACGGTCAGCGTTAGTCGGGTCTTGGATTGTGACAAAACGCCCAATACGAAGACTCTTAACAAACACCCCGTTATCAATTTGGAGAACCCCTTGGGAGATAGAGGCAACCTCTTTACCCCCAGAGATAAAGGAAATACGATCAGATGATACAAGTACTTTAGAGGAACCACTCTTCTGACCGACAATAAGCCCTTCCTCAGACTGAGACATATATGTATCTACGAACTCTGTCACAAGCTTCATTTCTCCAATTTTCTGTTGAAGCTCTGTGATACGTTCACTAGCTCGAATAACTGCAGCCTCGGCTTCTTTACGACCAGCCTCTTCTGTAGCAGTTAAGTTCTTGATTGTAGTAATCCAGGCTTCGACTGTCTCAGCACTAGCCTTAGCTTCCATCTCAGCTTTTAATAACTCATTACGTTCTGAGAGCTTATTAATTTGTTCTTGCGTTAGAGCTTGGTCTGCTTTCTCAGATAATGTCTTTTCATAATCTTCGGGCGATAAAGAGTAGTCTGTAGCGACAGTTCCTAGTTCGATTTTAACACCTGCTACCCATGCAATACCTGACCGCACAGACTCAAGACGGAATCCAATATTCATCTTAAGTTCATCATAATCCGCATTAGAGCCATAATTATATGTGAATTCTATATATTTCCAATCGGAAGTACCGTTAAATGATACCATATTTGGGTACTCAATAGATGTACCTTTATTAACTTTAGAATTCCTTCTAATGAGAGGATATGATTTAAAGCAATTAAACTGTTCCCAGGTTCTACTACCCGGTTGAACATTTTCATATTTAACCCATGCGCTTAATGTTACTGTTTTATAAAGACGATTACTAAACTCGGGTGCGATATTAAATAGTAAACTATTCTTATTTGCTACATTCTCCAACCTATAACATTCAGTCCGACCCGTGATATGATTCTCTGGAAGTTTCTCAATAGCAGCATAGCCAGTAGCTCGACTATTAATCCATAGATTTCGAGCACCAATTTTGATATTACCGAGCAAATCGACCCACTTATATTTATTTGGGGCTTCACTATCAGTTTGGATATTATCAGTATAAGTGCCCATAAAGCGTTTGTTAGCTGAGTCTGTTATACTGAAGTCAATCAGACCATCAGCAGAGTTAGCATAAGCGAAATGGACATATGATGGTTTACCTGCAGCTCCATCATCACCTTTGACCTTAGTCCAAGTATAACGACTAGGATCAGTACTATCAGGTTGATTAAAATCAGTATAGGTACCCATGTACTTCTTATCAGGAGCACCAGTTACAGTAAAGCCTGTTCTACCATCAGCCGAGTCAGCATAAGCGAAGTGAATATATGGGGTTCGCCCATCAGCACCAGGTTTACCTGGAACACCGTTAGCACCATCCTCACCTTTTACACGAGTCCATTTGTAACGACTAGGATCAGAACTATCTTGAATTTCATAATCAGTATATACCCCCATATACTTCTTATGTATTCTTGTGGCATTACCATCAATAGATTCAATATTCGTTGTCTCAAACCCTTGCCGTCCATCTTCACTATCTGCCCATGCAAAGTGGATATATGGGGTACGACCATCTACACCTGGTTTTCCAGGAAGACCTGCCGCTCCGTCACTACCTTGCCATTTAGTCCAAGAATAAGCCGCAGGATTATCACTTCCTGCAGCATTGAAATCTTGATAGACACCAATAAACTTCTTACCAGTGTCTTCTTTACTAAATCCAGTCCTACCATCCGCAGAGTCAGCATAAGCAAAATGGGTGTATTGGGTTCTTCCGTCGTCGACGTCAATAATTGTGATTTGACCGGTTGCTACAACCATACAACCACCTCCTTATCTTTCATAAATCTCTACGGTATACGTAGCTTTCTCTTCAACATCAATATTAGTTACAGCAAAGGACTTCTTCGACTCACTTTGACCTCGAGGTTTACTCCAAGTCGTGTCGATACTACCATCTTTAAGATACTTCGTCCAGTGGTAGAAAAAGGCAAGTCCTTGTTTATCAATCTCTTCATCATCTCTAAATAGCTTAGCGGTAACAGTAGTATTGATAACTCCATTCTTAAACGCAGTGCCATTTGTCGAGTCGACAGTAACTAATATAGGCGATTTACCATCATTGACCGTAGCAAAGGATATGTCTTGGAATTCCACCATCTTACCTTGGTACCAGGCATGTATAGAGACGATAGCTGTACCCTTAGTACCAATATTGGACTTGGATACAGTAAACCTATCGCCACTACCAGCAAGGTTGCCATCAATATAATAGGTGTACTCAACGTCCAGAATCTCTTCTTTACCTCTAAATAAAGTAGGAATAAGATCGCAGGTCTCATTTAACTCACGAAACATAACAGACCCTGTAGTTTTTACAGTCATTTTGAAGTTTTGTGACTCCGCAATCATGCGGGACATTGCAGACATCAAAGTAGCATTGTTTGTTGGACGAATTGTGATAATATTAGACAATACAATCTTAGTCGCGCTAGGATTAGTAGATGATCTAACCATCTCTACAACTCGGGCACGGATAAGTAACCCACCGACAAAGTTTTCATCTGTCATGAAGATTACATCGCCAATATTAATGTCATGACGCTGTAAAACTGCAGCAGAGTTGATTTGAATCTCCCAAGTAGTAATCGGATACATATGTTGTTTCAACATACGAACTCCATACGCCCAAGCTTCTTCGGGAGTAGTGTGCTCAGTCTTAACATCACGAACAATCCATGGGTCGCAGTTGTCACGCTTGTTTACAGACGGATAAAGACGAGCTGAAATTGGGGCATAGATAGTATGAGAATTACGAGTACAGTAAATCTCATTATGCACACCATCAGCAGCCTTAATTATCTTAGCTTTTGGTTGAGTAATATACGCGCCATCTTTACCTCGAATACGAATAGCAGAAAACAGGTTCGTTTTGTCTTCCTTCTTAGTTACAGAAACAACATCACGTCCCATCTGTAAACGAATATCAGTACGGACACGACCAAGGCCGGGTTCTCTATCGCTGGAGTTATCACGGGATTTGTATACGTTAAGAATATACTTATCAATCTGTCCACGAGGGGTCATCTTAGTAATAATCTCCATCTCACCATCAAAGGCTTGGACAAGCTTAAGAATACGAGCAAGACAGGTATCGTCTTCAGATTCAAACTTAAGAGTGCGTTTAAGACCGTCTACTTGACAGATCCCTAACTCAATACGAGTATAACGGAATAAAGCCATGTCTTCTGCATACTGTCTGAACGTCTTAGCTTCTTTAGACTTATAAGAAAGTGTCTTCTCATTTAAGAGTTCTAAGTTGGTTGAAACACAATCTAATTCAATAGTATGATCGGTCTCTTTACGTGACATAACATTAAAGACATAATCATTACCATCTTCATGGAATGAAATATAACATTCAGAGGTTAGATTGTTTATTCGTTCATTCAACTTTCCATTTAGAAATTTATCTACTGTAAATCTAAAGGTGGCCGACCCTTTACCACAGTATTGATGAAACTCATCATTATAATACTTAAGAGAACCCGGTACATCATTGTTGATATGATCTACGATGTTCATAGCATTGTCGTGTACGGCTAATTGCCATGCAGGTTTTAATCTCATTTTGAAGTTTCGACCTCCTTTCTTACAGCCATGCTTCTTCCCACTCTACAGTAACATCGGGTGGTTGTTGTACAAATCCAGAACTATGTATCTCTAGTTGAGATTCACCCGGAGGTATACTAAAGTATCTGGAGCCATTAACCAAGTCACCTTCTGCAGATACGCCAATCTTTGCAGCAGTAGGATCAGCATTAAATGTTAGTTTACCATTCTCCATATCGATTAGTACTTCACTTCCTTTGTTATACTTGTTAGGAACAAGGTCGTAACGTTCAGCATTAATCTTCTGGAATTTAATCGATTGTACTGTCATAAGATCTAGATGTCCTACATCAGGACGCTCATAAATAAATCGACCAAACATGACACAAACTTTAGCACATACCATATGCTGTTTTGATGGATCAGTAACAGTCGTTGGTCTGCCCGCATAAGTAAATGTAAACTTAGGCCCTTCTTTAATAATGTAACAAGCACCTGTGCTACTATTAAACGCAATATTTGGTCGAATTTGTCCAGGCTCATTATTATTAGCATCGAAGTAATTAAGAACACGAGGTACAGCACCGTCTTTATGTATATCGTTTGTAGCAAATACTTGAGCCGTATACTGACGGTCAGTAAGCCATTTGTCGATACCATAAGCGCATATAAGTTTATCATCGTCCGTCATAAAAAGTAAGGTAATAAGACCAGTTTGTCCGACCCTAGATTCCCATACTTTTATATTGAAATCACAACGAAAATCTTTAGCACCTTTTTGACCATCAGGGTCTGTAGCAAGAGGAAACTCATAAATACAGCATCCCCAGTCTTGACCTACACCCTTCTGACCTTGACGGTTCCAGTGGAAGCCGGGACAGTCATATCCAACACTACCTCGTTCACGTTGTGCCCATTCAGCCTGCAAATCACTTGCTTCTGCGTGGTTGGCAAACGGTAGAGGCGAAATATTCGCCCATTTGGCAGTAATATTCTTACCTTTACTCCAACCTTCTCTATCATTTGGTGTTAAGTTGAGTAGGGTATATGCTTTATCCCATTTACCAGTTGAAACACGGTCACCACCTGCACTTGCGGTACTTGCACCAATTTCCATAAGACCATTTTTATTAACAATACCGATCCATCCATTAGTTTCGTTATTCTTAACTTTAATCTTAGGATAAGCTGGCGCACTTCCTGCATTATTTAAAGTCATTTTGACAATACTACCATTACGTTGCATCGAACCGATTTCAGGCGATGTCGTATTAATAGTAAGTAGTTTAGTTCGTTCCGAATGGAGTAGCCCATCTGGAACTTCAAAAGAAATAGTAACATCCGCTGTACTAGTTTTAAGATCTTCAGTAAACTTAACCTGACCATTACATACGGCAAGATAATAATTACCGTCTTGGTCATCGAACTGTAACTTCTTAGGCCCATCAGGGCAGTCGAGAGCTCGTGCCAACTTAGTTCGAAGTTTTAAGATATCAGACGGACTGCCTGTATACTTACCTTCGACTGTAATTGGATAAGAGCCCCGTGTCCCAGCAAGCCAAGTCTTACCAAAACGGCCAGTGCCGGCAGAATATGTGTGACTCTGCTCAGCACCGACGTTCCGTTCAACTTTAGTTATAGTTCCAATAAGTTTACCGATATCAACAGCTTCAGTTCCTTCTCCGAAGATTATGGAGAAATAACTTTCATCTCTCATATCGTTGGTAATACTCCTTCTAACATATTAAGTCGGTCAGAATATGACCGTTGAGCTTCTGCCATACCAGGGGCAAGAGATCGGTTAACAAGATCTTTATCAATATAAACTGGGCTAATACGATCTTGAGCAAGTAAATCATTGCTTACGGATGTATATTCGGCGAGTGTCTCAAGCTTTTCATCAAGACGATTTAGACCAGAAACAACTGAAGCAATATTTGCACGATTAGTAGCTACACTACTTGTGGTTGGGTTAAGTGAGCTATAATCCAAACCGATAGTATTTAGATTAAGCAGACCATTTCCTGACCATGAATATCCATTAAGATTGGACATATCTAATACAGGTTTAATGGTTGGAGAAATATCCATATTCTCATCAAGATATCCACTCATACCTGAAATGGCATCATGTACATAAGACATAACACCATTCATAGATGATGATACAAATCCCATTGATGTAGTTGAGCCTAGACCACCAGCAAACTCCTTAACAATCGCACGACCAGATCTAGCTACAGCACGCCATCCGTCACCAGAGAACGGCCCTTTTTTAGCTGGTGAGTGTGGTAAACGAGCTTTAACGGCAGCGACCAGTCCATTTGCGGCATTGGTAAGTTTACTCATGGCCCAGTTCGATAAGAGACCATCAGCGAAACTACTTGTGATCGCAGCACCAGAAACTGAAGCGTCATGTTTCAAAGCACCTGCGGCTGCGTCTCGTACCGTACCAGCATTTGTCTGAGCAATACCTTGATTGCTCTTAATACCTGTTGCATAGGCTGAGGTGCCTTCCGTACCAAGTCGGAAACCTGGAATTTCAAGATTCTTTTGAACCGAACTACCTGTATTTTTAGCATTTGCGCTGGCTGTTTTACCAGTTTTATCGATAGCGCCAGCATATTGATCCATAGTAGACATCGCGCCAGGTACCGATGCTGATACGTCCAACCCTTTTACAACACCTTTACCGGTCTCGTCTGCTTTCGTAAGAGCTGATTCTTTTATCTGATCTAATTTTGAATTAACTTGTTCTCCGACTTTACCAGTTGCATCACCGGCAGGAGTAGCAGATTCTTCAATTTTCTTGATATAAGCAGCCCATTGTTCTTCAGATACTTTAGAGAAATCACCTGTAGCTAATGCTGCGATAATTTCAGGTGGGATTTCTCCTGATTTAATTGCGGCTAATGCTTTTACTTCATCTAATTTACCACCTAAGTGCGTGTCTAAATTAATCAAAGCTTTGGAGACAGTCTCTTGGTCGAAACCTTGACCGTCATTGCTCAAACCATTAATTACAGCATTGCGAATCGCCTTAGCTCTTTCACCAGCGGGTTCTTCAGATTTAGAAAGTCCTGCTAAGAACTCTTGCATATTTTCTTCAGATAATTGAGAATAATCACCTTCTGAAAGTTTAGCGATCATCTCTTCATTGATCTGTCCAGATTTTAGAGCAGCCTGAACTTTTGTCATGTCGAGCTGACCACCCATGAAATTGTTAAGATTTGTGAAGGCAGAAGTTAACTTGGTTAAATCGAAGTTGCCATCACCACCTAGACCTTCTTCTAAAGATTTCTTAACTTCTTCACCACTAGTCTTAGCTTTAGGTTTAGCAGTAAGAACACCATTAGCATAATCGTAACCGGCAGCCTCAGCAATCTTCTTGACATCAGATTCTGACATACCCATTTCGACCATTTTGGCGAAGAGTTTAGCAGCTTCCTGAGCACTAACAGTTCCCGATTTAAGTCCTTTAATGAACTCATCTGCACCTTGAATACCTAATTGGGAACAGAAAATCTTGAATTTCTCTAGACCATCTTGTGATTTAGCACTGAAAGCAACTGCTGCTTGGACTTCTGCTTGACCAAGTTTTTCAAGAGTTTGAACAGCAGCATCAACCCCGCCTTTAACCATAAGTTCGGCGAAGCGTTTGGTCTCGTTAATACGATCTTGTTGCCATTTTGAGAATCCGTCAGCAGCATCATAAACCGCTTTCTTAGCGTCTTCCATTATGCCGCCCAAACCAGGTATCATACCGATAGCATCAAATATCATACCCAACAATGCAGCAATGGCCTCTGCAATAACAGAGGTGATCGCAGCAAAGATTTCCATTACTGATACAACAATAACGTTCTTGTTATTACGAACCCATTGTGCGATTTGTCGCATACCAGATAAGACAGCATCGCAGATTTTAAGAATCCATGTAGGAATAGCACTCAAAACCTTATCGATAATCTGACCACCGATTTCAACAATAGCTCCGACTAAGTCATTAGCCGCACGAGCAACACCTATAGCAATACCTTTAATTAGATCAATACCAATCTGGATAATGCGAGGCATATTGTTACTAACGCCTTCAACGGCACCTGTTACGATACCTTCAGCCATCTTACCGACAACCTTGGCCATATCGTCGCCACCCTTAGATGCTTCTTTGAAGAATTCAGCAAAGTTCTTACCGCCTTCTTTACCTAGTCTAGAAGCAGCTTCGATAAGTCTAGTGATAGAATCAACAAGTCGACCAATAGAATCAATGAAGTATCCGGCAGCAGCGACAACAGCAGCGATACCTGCAGCCATTGCTAAGAAGGCAGTCGCAATACCAGTTATACTAGCTACGGCACCGGTACCTCCGAATTTACTCATGAGGGTACCAATACCAGCGATAGCAAGGAAGATACCGACAAGTGCAGCAGATTGCCATAACAAGTCCTTGATAGGGACTTTAGACAAGATTGTAAGACCGACAGCACCACCGACAATAGCACCTACTACCGCAGCCATACCTTTAAAGTCTTCAACTTTCAATCTACCTGCAACTTGTCCAACTTTGGCAATACCATAGAATACACCTACAAGAGATACAGATGCTACTAGGATTTCTGCCCAGTTAGCATTACCATTAGCTAGAAGAGATAGTCCCGCCGCTGCTAAAGTAAGAGATCCCGCAATTACAGCGACATTCTTAACACCTTCGTCAATACCACGATCGCCCAAGCCACTAGACTTAATCATTTGAGATATTGCGGCCATAGCAGCAATAGCAACAGACATAGCGCCAAGTGCTAGAACTAATGAGTTAGGATCTTTCATAGCACTCATATCATTAGCTAACTTGGTCATCATGAACATGATACCAGCTAGACCTGCAAATAACACCGTAGCATTCTTAGTGAAAGACTGCTTAGTATTATCAAGCTTACTGAAGGTATATGTGATACCTGCAATAACAGCCATTAATACAGCTACTGCGGCACCACCCTGCTTAAGAACTTTAGTATCCATCTCACCAAGTTTCTGAATTGTCTTAGTGATACCAGAAATAGCTTTAGCGATAGTTAGGAATGTCAAGAATGAAGTCATTTTGACGTTTTCCATCTTACTTGTCTGCCAGATAATCAGAGTTAGACCGCCAATTATCGTAGCTATACCAAGTAGACCTTTTCCAAGAGATGGTAAGTCCATTTGTCCTAACTTCACAACTTCTTTAGCAACTTTCTTAACTGCATAGGCTATACCTATAAAGGTTAGAAGGCTGACTGAGATTTTTCGCATCTCTGAAGATTTAGTACCGCCTACGCCCTGGAAGTGAGTCATAGCAACAGTTATAGCACCTAATACAGTAAGTAATATAGTTGCGGCAAACCCGCCACGCCATAATGCTCCTGGATCCATATGACCTAGAATAGACACTGCGCCTGAAACTAAGAATATAGAACCTGCTATAGAGAGCATACCAAGCATCATCTTCTTAGCCCCCTCAACTTTATCCTTATCGAACTTACTAGTAGTTATCGATAATGTCAAGTAGAAGGCTTCAAATGCGATTAACACTGCTGCAAGACCCATAACCCCATTTATCAACTTATCTTGTGGGATAAATGATAATACGAGGAGTGCCGTTGTAAGTGTACCAATAGCCAATGCAAATGATTTAATATTTTCAAAACGAGCTTTAGCTTTAAAGAACCCACCCATTTGAGTGAATAATCCTTTAGCCGCATCAAGCGCACCTTTACTTCCTTTGGTTAGGGTATCGAAGAATGTAGCAAATACCTCTTTAATACCTAATACCTTCTTACGAGTATTCCAAAGGAGCATGATACCACCAACAATAACAAAGATCTTACCTAATTGTTCAGAGTCTGTCTGTTGTAATGGTTTAAATGCTTCACCTAATACAAAACTAATCTTCTTAAGTAATTCACCGACTGTACCAAATAGACTGGTAGCCTTAGTATTAACATTACCAAGTTTATTATCGACATCACCAAGTTTATTACTTAGAGTATCAAGTTTGCTTACACCATAGTCTTCGGCAGTCATCTCATCGGCACTAGCAGAATGTACTTTAAAGATTTCTTTGAAACCATCCCAAAGACTCTTAAGAGCTTCTTTAAGTTTCTCAAATACCTTATGAATAGCATCGCCAACAGTTTGAATAGTTGAGCCAAATGAACTAAAATCGAGTTTAGCACCACTAAAGGCTGAACCAAAAACACTTATGAATTGATGTAATGCGGAACCTAATCGCTCAAACGCATTTCGTAAACCTGTAGGTAATGAATTAAAGAAGTTTCCAAACCACGGCCCTACATTTGTACGTAACCAGTCCATAGTAGCGGCAAAGCCATGTTTAATACCATCCCCGATAGTAGTTAAAGTTGGCCCAGACGCAGTCTTCTTGAGACCTTCCCAGAACCCATTAAACCAACCCTTAAAGGTATTTAAAGTTCCTTTATAGCTACTGAAATCGACTTTGGAGTTCTTAAGTTCATTACGAATATTACCGAAGACCTCTTTAATAACCATACCACCCGCAGCGAATGGGGCGAATGCGATACGGAAACCAGATAGTTCACTAGCCCATTTACGAAAACCGTCAACAGACTTAACAATACCTGGAACCACTCCTTCTGAGAAGTTCTCATGGATAGCCTTACCTGCATCACCTAAAGGTTTTGTAATACCACTTAAGTCAAGCTTACCAAAGCTAAGATCTGAGAATTTATCTTTAAGCCATTTAAGAGCTTCACCAAGTTTATCAACAACTGGTTTCAAGAAACTCAATGAGAATTTAACCTTCTCAAGTTTGTCAGCGTATTCATCAAGTGTAGGCCACTTACGACGAACGATATCTGCAAACCCTTTGAATGAGAATGTAGTATTTTCTAACCATTTTGACAAATTCTGGGTTCCGCTGATCATAGCACCGAATGGGTTACCTGCGAATGAAGCTAAGCCAGCTTTAAGACCTGACATGTCTGGCATCTTAAATGAGAAGCCACTGAATACGTTCTTAAGTTGTGGCGGAATTAGTTTATCCCACTTCACTACACTCATGAACTGCTTCCATGTAAGGATTTCTCTTTTAAGAACGCCGTCCATAGCCTCATTGAGACTTCCCCAGAATTCTCTATACGAAACTTTGATACGTCCTGTCTCATTAGCCCATGTGTGATGGACTTTCCATAATGCATTACGTAGATTATTTCCCAGACGACCTGCCCAGTGATCCATGTTACGAGTCGCATCATTAAAATTAGAGAACCCAACAAGGAATTTACCTAGAGCTTTACCAAAGATAGGGAAACGTTGTGTTGCACTACCTACAAAGAAAAGCCACTCATTAAATTTACGTGTATTGGTTCCAAGAGCATTTCCTAATGTACTGAATGGATTTGTGATTTTCGAAACAAGTCCATGTAGAGATTGTTTGAGCCTATCAATAGACGGCGTTAGGAATTTAATAACCTGCCATAGTTTACTAAACCAAGCAACTATCTTATCGAATCCTGGAGGTATCTTACCAAAGAAGTCATACCACTTCTCTGAGAATGACGCCAAACCATTATGCAGTTTATCCCACAAACCAGTCCATACGTCTCCAATAAACTTGAATATTCCACCAATCTTATCGAATGGGATAATCAACTGTAAGATCTTCTCAATCATACGAACCGCAGTATAGAAGACCTTAGATATCATACCAGCTATGATAATTAAGTCTTTAACTAAATGGTTAGGAATAAGTGCTCCTAAGAATTTAAGTTTAGCAAATACTTCGGCTGTAATCCATTTCAGACTTTGGAAAACTAGAATGAAAATATGATGGAATGCGTCGAGTTCGGCTTTACCTAATCGAATCTTATCAGCAAACTTACTAATACCATTTGATAGACCTTGCATCATTTTAGAGCCTATGTCTCCACCAAATACATGGGTAAAAGCATCACCAAATGACTTAAAGATACCACCAACACTACTAAATACTGACTCTAAGGCTTTAATAATATTATCACGCCCACCAAAGCTTACAAATGCTTTAGCTAACTCCGTAGCTTTAACCCCAGCAGCGCCAAGTGCATCTGCTGCAATATTACCCCATTTAGTCCAGAAAGCAGTTACTTCATCACTACCAGCTTGACCAACAAGGGTTTCCCAGAAACGAGCCCAAGCAGAAGTTACTTGGTCAGACACAGCCTCAGCTACTTCACCAAAGGTATGGAATTCCGAAGCCATTTTAACTAAAGTCTCATCATTAGCAAGTTGCTCCAATGACTTGATCAAGACTTCATTTGTCAACCAACCATCTTTAAGAGATCCACGGAACCCTTCCGACATATCAACGTTTTGCCCCAAAGCCTGAGCAGTTTGCACTAAGATATCTTTAAATCTCTTAGTTGCCATACCCGCATTTTCTACAGACATCCAGTTCTGAGTATTCATCATACCCATTTGTAATGCCTGTTGCACCCCGAACTGGAGTGAGCGATTAAATCCGTCAGTTGTTGCACCGGCTGATGCCGCCAAGTTACCCCAACCTTTAAGTGCAGTAGTAGCATCGTTAAGACCTACACCCGCGTTTACGAATTGAGCCAAGGAACTATGCATCTGTTTAACAGAGTATTTAGTTGTTTCTGCATACTTCTGCAAATCATCCAATGAGCCGGTAATATTACCTAACTCTGATTTACCAAGCGCTGCGACCAACATATTTACGGAATTAATCTTATCTTCAAACTGTCCAAACCCTGCTTTTAGGGGTGCGATTGAATGTAAGATATTCCCAGCAATATTCTTAGCTATAGATAGCCCTGTAGTGATAGCAGACGCCGCAATATTACCCAGAGCTACGGTTGCTACAGATTGTAACATCCCGAATTTACCTGAACTGCTCGTAACGCCGTCTTGAATTTTACTTAATCCATCTGCAACTCCTTTAGTACCAGAACTAAAAGGAGATACAAAGTTGAACATACTGGAAACTAGCTTACCTACAGAGCCAGTAGTTCCGCCAATAGCAGAGGTAATCTTATCGAATACGCCCAAATATGCATTACCCAGCTTTGGCGCTGAGTTAAGCAATCCGGTAATAGCCTGAGATAAGGATTTAGCAGATTTCTCAGTATTTCCGAATAACCCGCTTTTACCATCTGCTGCTTGTTTGAGTCCTTTATCTAAATCTGATAGAGAAGACAGGGACTCTTTTAATCCTTGTTTGAACTGCTCATTATCAATACCTAGTTTGATAAGGCGTTCTTCGATTACCTGTTTACTCAATTATATTCTCCACCTCCCTCAGTATTTCATCTACTACAGAATCTACAATGGGAGTAACAAAATTGTTAGCAGGGACATAACCACCAGTACCAGTACCATGCCCGTTTACAATAAGGACTACCAAGGGTGTACCATCCGAAATCTTATTCGAGTTAGAATAGTACAAAGTATAACCATTTTGATTTTTTTCGACTTCCATGTCCCATGACGAAGCAGTCTTACCTGAACGTGATGGGGTAGAGTTAATAAGACGTTTAAGTCCTTTATGTCCAATAGACGACATAGAACTTTTAATACTGGATAAAGTAGAGGCTTTGCTTAAGGCTTTAGATAATCCGGTTTTAACCTTAACGGAGGTTACCTTTAGACGCATTTAACTTCTCCTTCTTCATCTGTTCAATTTGCGCCAAGCGCTTAGCATTAAGATCTTCATATGTACGAAGTGTCTCTGCTTTAGACATCTTCTTCTTATCAGGGTTATTCAACTCACTAATAACGGCCAACATAGTTAATAGTCTATGTAGGTTCCAGTTTTCACATTCAAAAGGAACTCTCGCATTAGCCATACAGGCGTAGATTACTTCTGAGGTTTGGATCATGCCGGCTGAAGAGGTATTACCATCACTGTCACCTCTTTTAGTGATAGTCGTCGCAGTAGGCACATCGTTTAGATACATACCCAGTTCTGTGACAACTTCACTTGTCAAATCATCATAAGTAATCTCATCTTGACACATAAGAATAAAGTAATCAAAGAGCTCTGCAGTGGTCTTTTCCTCTCGAGTTAAAAAAGGCTTGCGATATAGAGACTCCCATTCGGCTAATACTTTTAGCGTATTCTCAAAGTGCAAACGTCGACCCGGTATAGTTATAAATTGGTTGGTCTCCTCGTTATAATATTCCCTATCAGGGGTATCTATAATTAACATACCGACCTCCTACGAGATAAAAATAAAAGAGGGGCGTAAAAAATTAACCCCTCATCTATACATTATTTTTTCTTGATTTTAGAAACCTTTTCAGGAACAGTTCCTTTAGTTGGGTTTCCAACGATAGCCGTGAAGAATTTGGCTGTATTGCCTTCAGAACCATCACCTTCGTCTTCAGTTACATCTAGCATCATTTGTACAAACAAAGCTGAGTATGCTTCTGAGTTAACAAAGTCTTCCTGAAGTTTCTTATCCTTACGGAAAGTACGTCCATCTTCTGAGCGTTCACCATAAGCTTGTTTAAGAATTCCTTCAATGAAGTCGAAGATCTCGTCAATGTCTTCACGAGCCATTACTTCTTTGATGTAGTCTTCCCAGTCCATCTTAGTGCGTCCTAGAATACGAACAACTTCGTCGTTACGTAAGTGGAACCATAAATCTTCGGTTACTTCCTCGCCAGTTAGCAAGTTGTTATAAGTTACTGTTCTTGAAATCATTTCTATACTCCTTTAATGTATATATTTAATCCATTTTGAATTTTTCGGTACCAGCATGACCTTAGCTGTCCAACCCCTATCCCGTACCGTTAATTAGTTAGTTACCCTGCAACCAATCCAAGAAGAGTGAATACTTCTTCTGGTTTTGGAAGAGTTGGTTCTGAATCAGCAGATCCATAAAGTTTCTTCTCAAGAGCTGCAAGTTTATCTTTATCAACCAAAGTGCTGTTGATTTCGATGTGCGCAGTTGGTTTCATACCTGGTACAGCAACTGGTACTGTTTCGAAGTCCCAAGAGAACTCAAGAGCATCTGGGCTTTCATTAATTGTTTGGTATTCTTTACTTGATACACCAGCAGATGCAGAGTAAACAAGGTGAAGAATATAACCGTAGTCCAAACCTTCAGTATCGTTACCAATACGAGTACGGTAAGAAAGACCGAAGTTAGAACGTGCTTGACCAGATACTGTTACACCGGCAAGTTCTTTCTTAGTTCCTGAATCGCTAGTCATAGGTGAAAGTTTACCTTGACATTTATTCCACGCTTGTGGATATGTGAAGGCAGAGATTTGACCTTTGAAACGTTCATCTGAACGCAAGTTAAGGTATTTCTTGTTGTTTGCGTATTTCGCAGTAGCTTCCGCACCTTCAGGTGATTCAGATACTTTAGTCAAACCGTCCCAAGCAACACCTTTACCGTATTCACCAGTGCTTCCGATAACGTAAAGGACACCGTTGTCAACCCCGTTCTCAAAGAGACGTTTAGTATCCTGATCCCAAACTAATTGTGCCATTTATAGATTTCCTCCAATAATTTAAGCTTCTGAGAATTCACCAAACGCATTGATACGTTCGCCATTCTCAACATTACCACAAGCAACATAACGTCGCTCACCGCTAGTAGCCCCAATATAAGACACCCAACGATACCCGTCAGCATCCATCCATTGGTCATAGACAAATGATTGTTCAGGTGTGTATAGATCAACAATTTCCGCAGATAGGTGCGGAGCCTTACGGACATTAAGTCCTGCAACTTTAACTGTAAAACGTCCCAACTCTTCATGAGTTACTACTTCATTAGCAGGAGTCTCAGGTTGAGGAGCAATTACAGGTTCTGGTTGAGGGACATCGTTGTAAGGTGGATAGAACCATCCGACAATACCCGTAAAGTCACGAGTATGGTATCGAGCAGGGCCTCCAACATAAAGTGAGTCGAAGTTCCCATCGATGTTCTGTTCAATAGTGCTAATAGTATAGCCATCAGAGTCTTCAATAACAAGACCAGTGTGGCCATAATTGTGGTCGGTAGTAGCCATTACAAAGATACCCCCTGCACGAGGGTTTACACCAACCGCATCATACACAACTTCATAGCCGTTTTCACGAGCTGAGTCGAGCAAGTCAATAGCATTACCCCAAAGAATTTTACCGAAGTAAATCTGAGAAATACTATTTGGTAAGTCAACACATTGTGTACCGTATGCCCCATCAGCATCGGTACCGATACCTTGATCGGCCAATGAGCGGGCATAGCTAATTACTTCTTGTACTGTTGCCATGTTCTTCCTTTCTATGCATAGACGACAAATACTTTATGATATAAACCGTTGTATTTATATTCTGTACGAAATGCAGAATGATCAAATAGGTTCATGATCTTCAAGAAGACATCATCACCTTCCTCTTTGGAGATATGAATGATTTTATAAGCAACATGTGCTGAATAAATCTTATTATTCGCCTTAAGGATATCTATATCTTCACGAGTAACCACACAGGCAGGATACTTAAGTACAGTAGTGTCTGGTGGTGTGAAGTAAATATTAGGCGTGATGTTATCTTTAAGTTTTCTAAGAACTGTCTCTCTACTCTTCATATAATCACCTATAATTCATTTATGCGTCAGAAGAGGAACCGGATCCGCGCATTTCATTTACTCCACCAGGAGACGCACCGGCATTGCTTGCTCTATTAAATGTATCGGCATTACTCATACCAACAGGTTTACATGAATTATTAGTGTGCTCTTTAATGAACTCGAGAATGTCAAGATACTTCTCACCATCCCAAATTTGAATAATTCCATCCGAAAGTACTAAAGTACCAGGAGTAGGATTTTCATCAGACACATCCTTAACATTAAGTTTATTAAAAGCGTCAATTTTCAAATCATTTTGAGATTTTCGAGTAGCTTCCTTTACAATCTGTTCGAGCTCACCTTTTAGCTCAGACAACTCAATATCATCAATAGTGATAGCAGCTCTAGGCGGATACGGACGAACCTTATCAACCTTATAGATAGTACCCATATACACGATATGTGTAATACGACTCAACCGATCATCTGGACTATTAGGAAGTAGCGTATCAAATATAAGAGTAGTCTTAGTATTCTGATTGATACTATTCCCGTCGTCTATATTAAATGACTTAGAGGTTATGCGAGCAGTTAGCAATGGGGAAACGGTATATTTATACCGATAGTCCCCAATCGCAACTTCCTCCATGTCTTTGGAACGGAAGATAACTCTAATTCCAGCTTTTGTCATTATATTACCTTCCTATCTTCAAAGATTATTCAGCTTTTTTAGGCTTCTTTTGTTTTGGAGAAGTCTCAACATCACCGAGTTTCTTCTCTTCTTCAGTCATAACAACACCATTAACTGCAGCGTCATAATCCACAGCTTTGGCACCTACACCTTTGAATTCAGTTGGGTCTGTTTGTACAGTCCAAGTTGGTTTAGATTTAAGACCAGTAGAATCGAAGTTAACAGCAGTTTCATCAGCAGCAGCTTTATCAGTTACAGTAACCACGATGAATGATTTAGGTGTACGAATAGCACCAGACATACGGGCATGCATCAAGTATTTATGTTGCATGAAGTCGATATCGAAGCTATCGAATGTAGCGATTTCACCATTCTTAGACATACCGAATTGATAGTCTACAAGGTTACCAATGATGAATGTTCCTTGAGGAAGTGCACGGTATTCAACAACTTCATCACACATGAAGTATGCTGCAATGTTTGCGTTACCAGGTACTTGGTTGTTATCCATAGATGGAGCATATAAGTAACGACCGTTCTTGTCTTTAAGAGTCTTCAACTTAGCCAAGTCAAATGGGTTGATGTAAAGACATGGTTTACCAGAACCTTGGTAAGCAGGGAATGCTTTACTGATTACGTCATCAACTGCAGTTTCAAATGTAGCAGCAGTTACTTTGATTACGAACAATGGGTCATCTTTGATGATAGGGCGAATGTGTTTTTCACTGATCTTTTCTGGGTTACGTTTACCGTCAGAAAGTGTCAGTGGACGTCCGTCAGACAAGAACGCTGCTTTAACGATCTCTTCTTTGAACTTAGCCATTTGAACTTGTTGAACAAAGTTAACAGCAGCAAATCCGCCATCTTGCAAGTCGATCAAGTCGTCATGGTCAATTGTTTCGCGACGAACAACAGAACCTGGGGTAGTTTCACGGAAGTAAACTTCTTCGATAGAGTCAAGAGTTTGGTTACCTTTAATATATCCACGAGCACGAGCTTCGTCTTCTGTAAGGTTAGCAAACATGTTTTTAACACGAGGAAGTGGAGACTTACCGAATTGTCCCATGATCTTGTCGATGTTAAGTGATCCTGGGTTGTAGACATTAACACCACCGGCATTAGCAGGTTGCGGGAACAATGTTTCCATACCGATCAAACCGTGTTGAAGTGAGTCTTCACCGAGGACATCGTTTGCACGCAATACACCAGCGAATGATGTTGCGTTACCTTGGATAGCGCTATGGAGCAACTTATCAAGTTCTTTTTCTGTTACTTCACCTTGAGTAGTTCCTTGGAATTGATTGTGTTTCAAAGTTTCTTCTCCTTCAAAGATAGAATGTGCGACAGCGTCGCTAGATTCAGATCCACCAGCGTCTTCGCTAGTTTCAGTTTCAGATGCGGAGTCAGCTTCAGCAGTTTCGACGTTTTCATCCAAACCGTTGATTTCTAACTCATTTTGAGTTTTTTCATCACCTTCTGTTTCTTCAGCTTCAAGAGCATTAGACACATCGGTAATGACACCTTGGACGAGGGTTTCTACTTCTTCGTCGGTAAGACCCTCTAGAATTTCTGCGTATGAACGAGACATTTGCCCCTCCTTTTGTTCTTCCTCTTCTTCCTCTTCTTCCTCTACATCTGCAGAATGAAGAAGTTCCTGTGTGATACCAGTGAAAATGGTAGCACGGTCGCTTTCGTACTCTTCAGTCCCGTAAGCGCTATGGAGCATAACATGTTCGATAACCGCACCAGGATTGGCACCTTTAAGAACTAGACTTACTTCATAGATTTCGCCATGAATTACATCATTACCGTTCTTGCGAATGCCGCGGGCCCCGATAGACATAGCGTTAACATCACCATGTTTAAGAAGGACTCGTGTGTCTTGTGCATGCTCAGTATCGTTAAGATAGCCGTAACCATAGACACCCTGATCTCGGTGTTCGAGTCTCATATACCCCAACACGTTTGAAGGACTGGAGTAGTCATGTTGCCACACGATAGGAACTTGACCGCCATGGTTCTGGCGAAAGGCATCATGACGAATTGTCACACCATCGCTACAACGAATGTCGTTCTTAGTTACCCATCCGGCGAAGTCGGGCTTCTTATGCAACTACATTTTCCTCCATAAATTATTATACATCCAAGCGATTACCATACTCATCTACGGGATTGCCGTCGTAATCGACATACCCACCATGACCATCGTCGTAGATTTCTGGAGTCCCGTCTTGGGTTGTACCGTTACCAAAACCTCCCATACCCATTAAGTCAGTACCTGTAGAAATGTTCTTGTTAAAGAGCATGTCTGCGATTTGACTTGGGTGAGGAGCTCGACCAAGCATTGCACGAATTTCATTCGAGGTGAAGATTGCATTTCGAGCAAAGAGGTCTGCCGCAGTACCGAGTTGTTCAACTGGTAGCATACGGAATGGGTCGCGATAATACTGAATTATCTGACCTTGTGTGCGTGCTGTCTTCGTAAGGAATACGCGATTGATACCATCAACAATAGTCTGTAGAACAGGATCTACTGCACGATGATAGTATAGATTTAGTTCGGCCTGACCAGCAGTACCGTCAAGAATTTTAGAAGAGATACCAACTTGGTTATAATAGTCTTGTTTTAGCTTCCGAATATCATCAACTAAGTTGTTGGTAATGTTACCACCAGTATGAATAAATTTCTCATTCGCATCCAAAGTAGCAATACCAAACTGACTATTAGCAAGTTCAGTTTCAAGCTGGTTTTTACGATCAGCAGCTTGTTCTCTACGAAGAGCACTCTTAGTAGCATAAGGGACTTGAATGAAACCATTAAGCTTCCCTGCTGCAATCGCCTTGTCCTGTGAATACATTAAATCCATCTTCTGCTCAAGAAGTCTGAGCGTAGAATTCTGGTCTTTAAGCAGGCCAATTAGTGGCGACTCTAAGATCACAATGGACTGTTTCGACAACGTTAAGTCTTGTTCTAAACCATTTTGATCATTATAGACTCGGACACGTACAGCGCGAGGATACCATTGCATGACCTTACCTACACGCATTGAAAGAATATCATACGAGCCATCATCATTAGGTTTAGACGTTGTGTCGACGGGGACGAGTGCTACCGTACCTTCTTCAAGCAATGACCATGCGACGTCATAAATGAACGCACGACCTGTTTGGTCAATGTTAGCTGATAAAGTTAAGCAATCGATCAGACCCGAGTCCACAGGGGTCTGACTACCGTCTTCAGGGTTGATCTTTAAATGTTTGAAATCAACCATTGCTACGTCAAGGGCGATCATAGAGATAATACTATTAACTAAATCCTGACGTCTAAATGTGTAACCACGAAGCGCACTTGCTGGTCGTCCCCAACCAGAGCCGGAAACTAATGACTCATCATAGTCGAGCCCGTTTCGGGTTGACATGAATGCGTTCCATGATCCTAAGGGGTTGTTTACCATCCTACAAGAATGCCTCCTTATTACGTTTATAGGCTACCCAAGCATCCATTAAGGCTGCCACGTTATCGATCTTTTCATCGCTACGCATTTTGGATAGTTTATAGTTACCGTTGTTGTCTTGTACTACAACAGCATTGCCCATAGCGTACTTCATAAGTTCCTCAAAGAAAATGAGGTCACGAGAAGTCGCCATGTTCTTAAGTTCTCCAAGAGGTACTG